>Ga0209717_1001175_pt1 | contig 29379 bp, 20 predicted proteins | sample AD_UKC048_MetaG_FD_184418 | JGI IMG/M metagenome (GOLD analysis project Ga0209717, IMG submission 184418) | Active sludge microbial communities of municipal wastewater-treating anaerobic digesters from USA - AD_UKC048_MetaG (SPAdes) (version 2) | ecosystem: Engineered > Bioreactor > Anaerobic >...
CTAACGCCTGAGTTAACCCGACCCGCGTAGTGGAGCCAACAACATGGCAAGCTTTATCTGCCATGTTGTTGGTGGAACGAAGCGGGTTCGGGTTGAACGAATTGTTAGCGGCCGCCTCGGAACTTGTCTGAGCCGGCCATGATCCAGACTACTACCACGATGGCAGCCAAAACCACCACGCCAGTACCGATGATACTGAGGGCCGGACGACCAAGCGAGAGCGCGCCGAACAGTAGCGAAAGCAGAGGAAGCAAGAGCAACCGATTACCGGACCAGCGATGGAGCCCAGCGGGATCCGCGATAGTTGAATAATCAATGCTGTTTAGGACTCGCCGGCTGCCGGCGAAGCGAACTGCAAGAGCAGCAAGCAGCAGAATTGGCGTAACGATCAGTAGAACAATGCTGAGGATTGCCATCATTTTTCTTGACCGCTAACTACTATTCGGTCCCGAAATGGGATCTATTCCTGCAGCCTATCATGGAATGTTGGGGTGGTGATGTAGGAAAATTCCTACATCAATCAAGGACATTCGTCCATCGTGCGGTCTAATCCTTCGGTCTAATCTTGGGGTCTTTTCCGGGACGGGATTGATTGCATGAAGCCGAACGATTTGGTGTTGCAGCGGACAGGCGGGGCCGAATTCCGCAGGCCGCGGCTACTTGATCAAGTGCGCGAGCGTATTCGTCGCCTGGGCTTGGCATTGCGCACCGAGGACGCGTATGTGGACTGGACGCGTCGCTTTATCTTGTTCCATCGGAAGCGCCACCCTGCTGAGATGGGGGCGCCGGAGGTCGAAGCGTTTTTGACATACTTGGCAACAAAGAAAAATGTTGCGGCATCGACACAGAACCAGGCACTTTCGGCTTTGCTCTTTCTCTATCGTGAAGTGCTCGCCCAGCAATTGCCGTGGATGGACGATATCCAGAGGGCGAAGCGAACTGCAAGGCTGCCTGTCGTCTTGACCCGCGATGAAGTGGCTTGCGTGCTCGATGGAATGCACGGGGTTTTCTGGCTGATGGCAAGCCTCCTCTATGGCGCCGGCCTGCGTCTGATGGAGTGCCTTCGGCTGCGCGTGCACGACATCGATTTCGTGCGGCGCGAAATCATGATTCGACACGGCAAGGGTGGCAAGGACCGAAGGACCGTGCTTCCGGTTGCGAGCGTCGAGGCCTTGCAAGCGCAACTCGTGCAGGCCCGTCGGGTACACGAACGGGATCTGGCGGCGGGCTTTGGTGCGGTCTTTCTGCCTCATGCACTGGCTCGAAAGTACCCGAATGCCGCTAGGGAATGGTGTTGGCAATATGTCTTCCCATCGGTTCAACGAAGCGTGGATCCGCGCACGGCGATCGAGGGTAGGCATCATCTCGATGAAGGCGGCCTCCAGCGCGCGGTCAAGCTTGCCGTGGGCCGCGCAGGCATCGACAAGTCGGCTACGTGTCATACGTTACGCCACAGCTTTGCCACGCACCTGCTTGAATCAGGCTCGGATATTCGAACCATTCAAGAGTTGCTTGGGCATTCGGATGTCTCGACAACCATGGTCTACACGCATGTGCTCAATCGCGGTGGCTCCGGCGTGGTGAGTCCACTGGATCGGCGTTGACAACACGCGTCAGCGGAACTTGAGGTGTCGTGCTGATTGCTGCGCGCTGTTCCCGGCGATCCGAGGGTCAATCCCGGCGATCCGGTTCCGGTAAAATGGAAAAAGGCCGGCAAAGGCCGGCCTTTTTCTTGTTGCTTTGCTTCACCGCGCCGGCTGCGCGGTGCTTCCCATCATTTCAGACCGCGGAACTCAAGCAGCGGCTCGACACTCGGATCCTTGCCGCGGAACTCCTTGTACATTTTTGCGAGTTCTTCGGAGTTGCCGCGCGAGAGGACCTTGTCGCGGAAGGTCTGGCCGTTCGCGCGTGACATGCCGCCGTTTTCCTTGAACCACTGGAAGGCGTCGTGGTCGAGCACTTCGCTCCACAGGTAGGCGTAGTAGCCCGCCGAATAGCCGCCGCCCCAGATGTGGGCGAAGTACGGGGTCTTGTAGCGCGGCGGCACTTCGGCGACGTTGATCTTGTAGCGGTTGAGCGCGTCGGTTTCGAACTTGTCGACATCCTGCAGCGGCGCGTCGGCGCCGAGCTGGTGCCAGGCCTGGTCGAGCAGGGCGGCGCCGAGGTATTCGACCGTGGCATAGCCCTGGTTGAACGCACGTGCCTTGATGATCTTGTCGACGAGGGCCTGCGGCATCGGCTCGCCGGTCCCGTTGTGCTTGGCGTAGTTCGCGAACACCTTCGGTTCGAGCGCCCAGTTCTCGTTGAACTGCGACGGGAACTCGACGAAGTCGCGCGAGGTGCTGGTGCCGGCGACGCTTGGATACTTCACGTTCGAGAACATGCCATGCAGCGCGTGGCCGAACTCGTGGAACATCGTGGTCACGTCATCGAAGCTGAGCAGGGCGGGCTGGCCGTCGGCCGGCTTGGTGAAGTTGCAGACGTTGTAGACGACCGGCTTGGTGCCGGTCAGGCCGTTCTGCTCGACGAACACATCCATCCACGCACCGCCGCTCTTGCTCGGGCGCTTGTAGTAGTCGGCGTAGAACAGGGCGAGCTGCTGGCCGTCGGCATCGAACACGTCGAACACGCGCACGTCGGGCTGGTAGACCGGCAGGTCATGGCGCTCCTTGAAGGTCAGGCCGTAGAGCTGGTTCGCGGCGAAGAACACGCCGTCGTTGAGCACGCGGTTGAGTTCGAAGTACGGCTTGATCGCAGCTTCGTCGAGATCATACTCGGCCTTGCGCACCTGATCGGCGTACAGGTCCCAGTCGGCAGCGGTGAGCTTGAAGCCACCCTTCTGCGCGTCGATGACCTTCTGGATCTTGGCTGCTTCGCTGCGTGCACGCGCGGTCGCGGCGGGCACCATGTCGGTCATCAGCTTGACCGCATGCTCGGGCGTTTCGGCCATCTGGTCGGCGAGGCTGTAGGCGGCGAAGTTCGGATAGCCGAGCAGCTTGGCGCGTTCTGCGCGCAACTGGGCGAGGCGCTGGATCACGACGCGCGTGTCGTTGGCGTCACCGTGGCTGGTGCGGGTTTCCGAGGCTTCGAGAACCTTCAATCGCAGATCGCGGTTGGTCAGCGAGCCGAGCACGGGCTGTTGCGTGGTGTTCTGCAGCGGCAGCAGGTATTTGCCATCGCCGAGCTTGCGCTCCTTGGCCGCATCGGCGGCAGCGGCGACGCCGCCGTCACCTAGACCATCGAGCTGGGCCTCGTCATCGACGACGACACCGCCCTCATTGGTACCGGCCAGCAGCTTGTTCTGGAAATCGGTCGACAGGGTCGACTCTTCCTTGTTGAGCGCGCGCAGCGTGGTCTGGTCGGCGTCGTTGAGCTGGGCGCCGGCACGGACGAAGTCGACATAGGTCTTCTCGACCAGGCGCATCTGCACCGGATCGAGGTTGCTGGTTTCACGTGCGTCGTAGACGGCCTTGACGCGCTTGAACAGCTTGGCGTTCAGATGGATCGCATCGCCATGCTCGGCGAGCTTCGGCGCCAGTGCGACCTGCGCGGCCTGCAGGGTGTCGTTGGTGTTGGCCTGGACCAGGCCAAAGAAGATGCGCGCCGAACGGCTGAGCAGTTCGCCGGTCTTGTCCATCGCCTCGATCGTGTTGGCGAAGGTCGGCTCGGCGCTGTCGTCGGCAATCGTGCCGATCTCGACGAGCTGCTGGCGCATGCCTTCCTCGATCGCGGGCTGGTAGTCGCCATCCTTGATCTTGTCGAACGGCGGTGCCTGCATCGGCAGGGTGCTGGCGGCGAGCAGGGCATTCACGGGTGCGGTGTCCTCGGGCGTGGCGGCGGCCGGTGCCGCGGCTTGCGGCGGCGCGGTTTCCGTCGACGGAGACGAGCAGGCGGCGAGCGCGACAACGAGCGCGGCGGCGAGTGCGGATCGGATCATGGGAGCGTCCTGGGGCGAAATGGACCCGCACAATAGTCCCGAAGCGCCGATTTCGCCACGTGCGGGAGGTCATGGGGCCCACTTGCCACCGTTTTTTTTCCGGAAAGGCCGCTTTCGGCGCGATAATGTGGCCCTCGCACAGGGGGGTTTCCGATGAAGACAGCGATTTCGCTACTGGCTGCGTTGCTGGCTGCCGTGGGTTCGGTCCAGGCGGCCGAGCACGTCGAGAAAAGCGTGATGATCCTGGCCGGCGCGAACGCCGGTTATCAGGAGGCGCGCTACGGCGATGACGGCAAGCTCGCCGTGCATTTCGAGTTCAACGATCGCGGCCGCGGACCGAAGCTCGATGCGACCTACACGCTCGATGCGAACGGACTGCCGACCGCGACCGAACTGAAGGGTGTCGACTACCTCAAGGCGCCGATCAGCGAAACCTACTCGCGCAACGGCGATGCCGTCGCCTGGAAAAACGGTGCCGAAGACGAGAAGCGCACGGTCGCCGGTCCCGCCTTCTTCCTCGGCCTCAACCAGGTGCCCGAGGACGCGATGCTGCTCGTTCGCGCCCTGCTCAAGGCGCCGCATAACAAGCTCGAACTGATCCCGTCCGGCGAGGCGAGCATCCGCAAGCTGGCGAGCGTGGAGGTCAAGGGCAAGGACAGCGCGCAAACGGTCGATCTGTACGCGCTGAGCGGGCTCGGCCTGCTGCCGGATTTCATCTGGCTCGACCAGAACCAGCGCTTCTTCGCCAGCTACTCGAGCTGGAGCACGATGATCCGCGCCGGCTACGAAGAAGCGATCACGACCATCGGCGATCGCCAGGAGCAGGAAGAAAAGCGCCTCGCCGAGACGCGGGCGAATGAACTGACGCGCAAGCTCTCCGCGCCGCTGCTGATCCGCAACGTGCGCGTGTTCGATCCACCGAGTGGCGAGGTCGTCGATGCGCGCTCGGTGCTGATCGATGCGGGCAAGATCGTCTCGATCGGCGACGCCGATGTCGCCTCGCTCGCGGGTGTCGAGGAATTCGATGGCGCGGGGCGTTTCATGATGCCTGGCCTGTGGGACATGCACGTGCATTTCACCGCTGGCGCGGACGGCCTGCTCGAACTCGCCTCGGGCGTGACGACGGTGCGCGACATGGCCAACCAGGTCGACTCGCTCAAGGCTTCGATCGAGAGCATCGAGGCCGGCAAGGACATCGGCCCGCGCATCATCCGCGCCGGCATCATCGATGGCAAAGGTCCGTTTGCGGGGCCGACCAAGGTGCTCGTCGAAAACGAGCAGGAAGCGCTGGCCGCGGTCAAGATGTACAAGGACACCGGCCATGAGCAGATCAAGATCTACAGTTCGGTCAAGCCGGAACTGATGCCGATCATCGCCAAGGCAGCGCACGAGCAGGGCATGCGCGTCAGCGGGCATGTGCCGGCCTACATGACCGCGCGCCAGTTCGTCGAGAACGGCGCCGACGAGATCCAGCACGTCAACATGCTGTTCCTCAACTTCATGTTCGACAAGGTGCAGGACACGCGCACGCCGGCGCGATTCACCGCCGTGGCCGAGTACGGCGCCGGCCTCGATCTGAGTTCACCGCCGGTGCGCGAATTCATCCAGTTGCTCAAGGACAGGAATATCGTCATTGATCCGACTGTCGGCACGTTCGAGGACATGTTCCTGAGCAGGCCCGGTGTGCCGGGACCCGGTTTCGCCGCGATCACGGATCGCTTCCCGACCACCTGGCAGCGCCAGATCAAATCGGGATCGGGCGGCCTCGAGATGAAGGCCGGGCAGCAGTCGCTGTTCCGCGATTCCTACCAGAACATGGTCAACATGGTCGGCGTGCTGTTCCGCAGCGGCGTGCGTATCGTGCCGGGTACCGACAATCTTGCCGGCATGACCCTTCCGCGCGAATTCGAGCTGTATGTCGAAGCCGGCATCCCGCCGGTGGACGTGCTGCGCATCGCCACGATCGGCAGCGCCGAGGTCATGAAGCGCGACAACGACTACGGACGCATCGCGCCGGGCTACGTCTCCGACCTGATCCTCATCGACGGCGATCCGACCATCAACATGGCCGACATCCGCAAAGTGCGCACGACGATCCGCGGCGATCGCCTGTACGATGCCGATGCGCTGTTCAAGGCGGTGAGCGTCAAGCCGGCGCGGTAGCGGGTCTCGAAAACCCCTCGACCGCTGTTCCAGACTTGGTTCTACGCCCTGCATCCATGCAGTCATCATCCGCCCTTCGGGCACCTTCTCCCGCAAGCGGGAGAGGGGGGAAGCCGGGTTCGCATAGGGTCGGCAATTCCTCCCTGCGGTGCTCTGCGTGTGGCAAAGTAATGCCCCTCATCCGCCCTCCGGGCACCTTCTCCCGCAAGCGGGAGAAGGGGAAGCCGGGCTCGCATAGGGTCGGCAATTCCTCCCTGCGTTGTTCTGCTTGTTGCAAAGTAGTGCCGCTCATCCACGCTCCGGGCACCTTCTCCTGCAAGCGGGAGGAAGGCCCATCCAAATGCCCTTCGACCTTCGTTCCAGACTGGGTTCTACGTCCTGCATCCATGCAGTCGTCGGCAACTGCTCCGTGCGTTGCTCTACCTCCTCCATCCATGGAGTCGTCGGCAACTGCTCCGTGCGTTGCCCTACCTCCTGCATCCATGCAGTCGTCATCCGTCTGCCGGCAGCTCCTCCCTCGAACGGGAGAAGCGTTTCGCTGTCGTGCGTCCTTCTCCCGCTTGCGGGAGAAGGTGCCCGGAGGGCGGATGAGGGGTTGTTGAGGAGAGCGCCTCTTCGGCAGCGGCTTCAGCCGCTTGTCCTCTCCTGGGAGCGCTGCGCTCGTCACCTGCCGGGCGCTGCAACAAGGTAGGCTTGGTCGATGACGAATCCTTCCAGACATGCCGCCGACAGCCTGCGTTCGATCGATCTTCCCGATACCGACAGGGCGTTGCGCGACGACGTCAACCGGGTCGGTTCGCTGGTTGGTGAAATCCTCGCCGAGCAGGAAGGCGAGGCGTTCCTCGATGAAGTCGAGCGCATTCGCGTCGCGGCGATCCAGCGGCGTGAATCCGATGCCAGCACGGACGCCATGGCGTGCGAACTTTCCGGCGTGGATGTCGCCCACGCGACCTCCCTCGTGCGTGCGTTTTCGACCTACTTCCAGGCCGTCAACGTCGCCGAGCGCGTGCACCGCATCCGGCGCCGGCGCGAGTACGAAATGGCCGGCGCGGCGCCGCAGCCGGGTGGCCTGCGTGATGTCATCGGCAAGCTGCGCGACAGCGGTATCACGCGCGACGAGCTGCACGCCTGTCTTGCGAACCTGCGCATCGAGCCCGTGTTCACTGCGCATCCGACCGAAGCAGTGCGACGCGCGCTGCTCGAAAAGGAAACCGAGGTCGTTCGCGCCCTTGTCGCGGACATCGATGGCGGACGCACGCCGGTTGAACGTCGCGCCGATCTCGAGCGCATGCGCATGGCGCTGACCGCGGCCTGGCAGACCGCCGAATTCGCCCTCGACAAACCCACGATCGGCGACGAACTCGAGAACGTCAGCTTCTACCTGACCGACGTGCTCTACCGTGTCGTGCCGGTTTTCTACGAGGTTCTTGCCGACGCGTTGGGCGAGGATCCGGCCGGTTCGGACTTGCCCACGATGCTGCGCTTCGGCAACTGGGTCGGCGGCGACATGGACGGAAATCCGAATGCCGGCGCCGAAACGATCGCGGCGACGCTGGCGACGCAGCGCCGACAGGTACTCGCCCTGTATCGACGTGAAACCTGGCAGCTCGGCCGCCTGCTCAGTCATTCGCTGTCGCGGATCGGTTGCTCGGCCGAATTGCTGGCGCGCACCGACGTCTATCGCGCGCTGCTGCCGGCGGCAGCGGCACGATTGCGCGCGCGCCACGCGGACATGCCGTATCGCCAGTTCCTCAAGCTGGTCGGCGAACGCCTCGGCGAAACGGAACGCGGCCTCGAAAGTGGCTATCCCGATGCGGCCTCGTTCGTCGCCGACATCCGGATCATCGTCGACAGCCTGCGCCGGAATCGCGGCCTGCATGCCGGCTGGTTCGCCGCGCGTCGCTTGCTGCGACGTGCCGAGACCTTCGGTTTCCATCTCGCCATGCTCGACCTGCGCCAGGATTCCGCGATCCACGATGCCGCTCTCGGCGCCTTGCTCGGCGATGCCGAATGGGCGACGCGCGACGTCGGCGCTCGCGTCGAGCGTCTCAAGGCAGTGCTCGCCGATCCCGGAAAGATCGCTGCAAGCGACGATGACGCTGCGCGTCGCGCGCTCGCGGTGTTCCGCACGGTCGCGCAGTTGCGGCCACGCTACGGCGAGCAGGCGTTCGGTCCGTATATCGTCAGCATGAGCCGCAGTGCAGCCGATGCGCTTGCGGTCATCGCGCTGGCGCGCATCGCGGAGTGTGTCGATACAGCGGGGAATGTTCCGCTCGATGTCGCGCCGCTGTTCGAGACCGTCGCCGATCTGAACGCGGCCGAAGCCGTGGTCACGTCGCTGTTCGCCGATCCCGCGTATCGCGCGCATCTCGCCGCGCGCGGCGACCAGCAGATCGTCATGCTCGGCTATTCCGACAGTGCGAAGGATGGCGGCATCGTTGCCTCGCGCTGGGCCTTGCAGCAGACCCAGATTGCGTTGACGCGACTGGGCCGGGAATCGGGCGTGCGCATCCTCTTCTTCCACGGTCGCGGCGGTTCGGCCAGCCGCGGCGGCGGCAAGACCGAACGTGCCGTGATTGCCGCGCCGCGCGGCTCGGTCGACGGCAGCTTGCGTCTGACCGAACAGGGCGAAGTGATCCATCGCAAGTACGGCATCCGCGCGCTCGCGCTGCGCAACCTCGAACAGATGACCGGCGCGGTCATGCGCGCGACCCTGCGTCCGCGTCCGCCGGAATCACGCGAAGCGCAATGGCGATCGATGGCCACCTCGATCGCCAACCAGGCACGCAATGCCTATCGCGGATTCGTCCATGAAAAGCCGGATTTCACCGGGTACTTCCGCCATGCCACGCCGATCGATGTGATCGAACGCCTGCGCATCGGCTCGCGCCCACCGCGACGCGGCGGCACGGGCGGTGTCGAGAACCTGCGCGCGATCCCCTGGGTGTTCGCATGGTCGCAGAACCGCGCCACGCTGACCGGCTGGTACGGCGTCGGCAGTGGCCTCGCCCATGGCATCGAAACATTCGGTCGCGCGGCGATGATCGAGATGACCCGCGACTGGCCGTTCTTCGCCCAGCTCGTCGACGATGTCGAAATGGTCCTGGCCAAATCCGATCTCGCAATCTTCGAACGGTATTCAAGACTCGCCGGATCGCTGCATGAAACCTTCCATGCAGACATCGCCGCGGAGTTCGAGCGAACACGCAGTGCAATCCTCGATCTCAAGGTCGAGGACGAATTGCTCGCGCATGACCTGCGCCTGCGCCAGTCGATCCGCCTGCGCAACCCCTATGTCGATCCGATCAGCCTGATCCAGGTCGACCTGCTGACCCGCTGGCGTGCCACCGAGCGCCGCGACGACGACCTGCTGCACGCGCTGATCGCGACCGTGAACGGCATTGCCGCCGGAATCCAGAACACGGGTTGAGCCTCCGTGGCCGTCCTTCTCCCGCAGGCGGCAGAAGGGCTAAACCAAATGCCCCTCATCAGCCTGTCGGCAGCTTCTCCCGCAAGCGGGAGAAGCGTTTCTCTGTTCTGAGCCCTTTTCCCGCTTGCGGGAGAAGGTGCCCGGAGGGCGGATGAGGGGGCTCCTAAAGCGATGCACTCTCCCCGGACAACGCCAGCCGGATCGCCTCGAGCACATCGTCTGTTCGGATGAGCACATCGTCGTTCCAGAATCTCACCACGCGGAAACCGAGTTCATCCAGTTTCCTTGTTCGTTGCAGATCGGATTCCGCCTCATCCACATGTTGTCCGCCATCGACCTCGACGATGAGATTTGCATCGAGACACGCGAAGTCGGCAACGAAGCCAGCGATTGGAACCTGCCGACGGAACTTGAATCCCCCAAGTCGTCGGTCGCGAAGTCGCGACCAGAGCCGGCGTTCGGCATCGGTCATTGTCGTGCGCAACTTGCGCGCCGTTGCGATGTGCTTCCTGTCGGCCATTCCGAATTCCTTTTCGCGCCCCTCTTGCTGATGGGAGCTTGTCGGATTCAAGTGCCCCTCATCCGCCGTTCCAGACTTGGTTCTACCTCCTCCATCCTTGGAGTCGTCGGCAACTGCTCCGTGCGTTGCCCTACCTCCTCCATCCATGGAGTCGTCGGCAACTGCTCCGTGCGTTGCTCTACCTCCTCCATCCTTGGAGTCGTCGTCCGCCCTTCGGGCACCTTCTCCCGCAAGCGGGAGAAGGAAGACATGCATTTCAGACTTGTTATCTTAAGTAACAATGATATCAAACGTTCTGGTGGCGTTTCCGAATGTCGAGCCCGATTTTCCTTCTCCCGCAAGGGGGAGAAGCGTTTTGCTGTTCTGCGCCCTTCTCCCGCTTGCGGGAGAAGGTGCCCGGAGGGCGGATGAGGGGCCTTTGCCCCACACATCTGCACCGGCGCCGAATGAATCAAGTGGTCCTGGAGTCAGAGCGCCTTTTCTTCGGGCTTTGTCGCATAGCGATACAGCAGCCAGGCAATGAAGCTCAGCAGGAGCAGGCCGAGCCAGCCGCCGAACTGCATGTCCGCGGGCAGGGCGAGCACATTGGCTCGCCCGCTGACCACGATCGGGATCGCGATGAAGATGCCCATCAGCGCTTCGCCCGTGATCAGACCCGCCGAGAACAACATGCCCTTGCGATGGATCTTGCCGTGTTCCGCTTCATCCTTGGCGCCGCCCATCTTGCGTTCGACGATGTGCGCAAGCAGGCCGCCGAGGAAGATCGGCACCATCAGCTCGATCGGCAGGTAGATGCCGATCGCGCAGGCCAGCACCGGGATGCGGAACTTCTTGCCGCTGGCCTTGAGCCATGAATCGACCGCGATGATGACTGCACCGATGCCGGCGCCGATGCCGATCGTCGTCCACGGCAGTTCGCCGCCGAAGATGCCCTTGGCCACCGAGGCCATCAGGTTGGCCTGTGGCGCGAGCAGCGGGTTCGGATGTTCGGGAGTCGGCACGCCGACGCCATAGGCGTGCAGCAGCAGGTTCAGCACCGGCGCCATGATCAGGGCCGAGGACACCGCGCCGATCGCGAGCATGAGCTGCTGCTTCCACGGCGTCGCACCGACGATGTGGCCGCACTTGAGATCCTGCAGGTTGTCGCCACCGATGCAGGCCGCGCAGCAGACCACGGCGCCAATCATGATCGCGGCGACCGCGCCGATCGAGGAGTCGCGACCGAGCAGGAGCACGAGGATCAGCGCGGCGAACAGGATCGTCGAGATCGTGATGCCCGATACCGGATTGTTCGATGAACCGACCAGGCCGGCCATGTACGCCGAGACCGACACGAACAGGAAACCCGCGACGATCATGATGATCGTCATCGGGATGCTCGCGGTCCATTGATGGACGATGCTCTGGTACAGCCACAGCAGCGGCAGCGTGAACACGACGAGGCCGATCGCGATGTACTTCATCGGGATATCCTTCTCGGTGTGCGCGACTACCGTCGTGACACCGGAACGGGTCGCATCGAAACCGCTCTTGATGCCCGAGAACAGCGACTTGCGCAGCGAGATCAGGGTCCAGATGCCGCCGATCAGCATCGCGCCGACACCGAGGTAGCGGATCTGTGCCGACCAGATCATTCCGGCCGCATCCTCGGCGCTTGCCGTTGCGATCTGCGCGGCCAGCGCCGGATCGGTATCGAGGAAGAACGTGCTGTAGATCGGGATCGCGATGTTCCAGCCGATCACCGCGCCGAGCAGCACGACGATGCCGATGTTGAGGCCGACGATGTAGCCGACGCCGAGCAGGGCGGGTGAAAGATTGGTGCCCATGTAGGCAATGGCCTTGCCGACCCAGGCCGCACTCGCCGCGGTATCCGGGAACAGGCGCAGGCCGCTGGCCGCGCCGAGCTTCGCGAAGCCGCCAAGCAGGGCCGCGATGCCGAGCGTCTTGACGCCCTGGCCGGGGTTTTCGCCGGTCTTCAGCACTTCGGCGGCCGCCTTGCCTTCGGGGAAGGCGAGACCCTGGTCGACGATCAGAGAGCGTCGCAACGGCACCGAGAAGATCACGCCAAGCAGGCCACCGAGCCCTGCGATCGCGAACACCCACTGGTATTCGAATTCCTGCCAGTAGCCGAGGATGACCAGTGCGGGGATCGTGAAGATCACGCCAGAGGCGATCGACGAGCCTGCCGAGGCGCCGGTCTGCACGATGTTGTTCTCGAGGATGCCGCCACCGCCGAGCAGGCGCAGCACGGCCATCGAGACCACCGCTGCCGGGATCGCCGAGGCGATCGTCATGCCGGCGAACAGGCCGAGGTAGGTGTTCGCCGCGGCGAGGATGACGACCAGCACGACCGACAGGACGATCGCGCGCAAGGTCAATTGCGGTGCAGGTTCAGCGATGACGCTCATGGATGTCTCCCCGTGTGGGCCGGTCCGTCGGCGAACTGTCTTGTCTGTGCGATTGGGTGAATGCGTGATTCCGGCGACCTCATCGGTCGCTCGTCAGTCCGGCGAAAACCGGGATGACGGCGCGGAGGACCGGAGCGCCAGGGTCGATCCCGAGACCGGCCACGGTTCACGCATCGCGCCGCAGCGTGCATAGTAGCCCGCAAATCCGCCGATGCAGAAATCACGATGAAGCCGAATCCCGCCCAGCCCGCGACCGAAGACCAAGACGCAGCGCGCATGCCGCGCCAGATTCCCTACATCATCGGCAACGAGGCTTGCGAGCGCTTCAGCTTCTATGGCATGCGCAACATCCTCACGCCGTTCCTGATCACGAGCCTGCTGCTCTATGCGCCGGTCGCCGAGCGTGCCGGCATCGCCAAGGATGTCTTCCATACCTTCGTCATCGGCGTGTACTTCTTCCCGCTGCTCGGTGGCTGGATCTCGGATCGCTTCTTCGGCAAGTACAGCACCGTGCTCTGGTTATCCTTGCTGTATTGCGTGGGCCAGGGCTGCCTCGCGTTGTTCGTCGACAACCGGATCGGCTTCTATACGGGATTGTTCCTGATCGCACTCGGCTCGGGTGGCATCAAGCCGCTGGTATCGGCCTTCGTCGGCGACCAGTTCGACCAGCGCAACAAGGCCGCGGCGAAAGTCGTCTACGACGCGTTCTACTGGACGATCAACTTCGGTTCGTTCTTCGCATCCCTGCTGATGCCGATTTTCCTCACTTCCTGGGGACCGGCCTGGGCGTTCGGCATTCCGGGCATCCTCATGTTCATTGCCACCGTCATCTTCTGGGGCGGGCGCAGGAAGTACGTGCATGTGCCGCCGACGCCGAGCAATCCGGATTCACTGATCAATGTGGCGCGCAGCGCGCTGTTCACGCCTGGTCAGGGTCGCGGCGGACTCGTGCTTGCCGTGGCTGGTGCGATTGCCGCGGTTGGCCTGTTCGGTGCGTGGGCGGTCTCGCCGTCGTGGTGGCCCGAGCACTTCAGCTTCGTCATCACGTTCTGCCTGGCGCTCGGCCTGTTCATCCTGTTCGGCGGGATCGGCACCTCGATGCAACTCGAACGCGCGCGGGGAATGCATCCTGACAGTGCGGTCGATGGCGTGCGCGCCGTGCTGCGCATCCTGATCATCTTCGCCCTGGTCACGCCGTTCTGGTCGCTGTTCGACCAGAAGGCCTCGACCTGGATCCTGCAAGGCAATGCGATGGTGATGCCGCATGATTCGTGGTGGTGGCCGAGCTGGCTCGTGCAGCAGCCTGCACAGATGCAGGCGCTCAATCCCCTGCTCGTCATGCTGCTGATCCCGTTCAACAACATCGTGCTGTATCCGATGCTGCGGCGCATGGGTTTCCAGGTCACGGCGCTGCGACGCATGGGCTATGGCATTGCCTTCTCGGGCCTGGCCTGGATCGCTGCCGGGATCATCCAGCTCAGCATCGACGGAGGCAGTCCGACTTCGATCGCCTGGCAGGTGCTGCCTTACGTGTTGCTGACCTTCGGCGAGGTACTCGTGTCGGCGACCGGTCTCGAATTTGCCTACAGCCAGGCGCCGCCTTCGATGAAGGGCACGATCATGAGCTTCTGGCTGCTCTCGGTGACCTTCGGCAACCTCTGGGTGCTGTTGACCAACGCCGCCGTGCGCAATGAAACGGTGACCGCACAGATCGCCAGTACTGGTCTCAGCGAGAACGCTTTCATGATGTTCTTCTTCGCCGCGTTCGCCTTGCTCGCTGCGCTCGCGTTCGCGTTGTATGCGCGACGCTATCCGTTGGCTGACCACTACCGGACGGTGTGATACGGGAATCGGGAATGGACCGTGTGTTTGCCAATCCGGGGTCCGGACCTCCGCGCAAAGTGCGAATCAGGGCAACGGGCTGGACTCGAAGCCGTGCTCGAAGAGGGTGTCGAGCACCTTGAAGCCGGCCTGCAACGGCCAATGCGGCGATCCCGGCGCTCGATAGGCGCCGATATCGTGATGCGTCCCGCGTGGCAGGTCATCGAAATCGTCGATCGCCAAGGTCGAGACGTTGGCGCCGCCGACCAGCAGCGTGCCGCGCGGCGAGAGATCCTGCGGCGGTGATCCGGAGTAGCTGGCGCTGGCGAAATCAATCGCGATGTTGCCACTGGCCTGGAACCCGGCGGAGACGCCTTGCAGCGAACCTTCGCCGGCATTCGCCAGCGCCGTGACCTGCGCGGTGTTCCCATTCGCGAAAATGGCTGCGCTGGTGGTGTAGAGCGCATTGTTGGCGAGGACGATCGGACCGCTCACATTGCTCAGGTGGATCGCGTCGCCATTTGCATTGATCACCGTGTTGTTGACGATCATCAGGTTGCCCGGCACGCCGCCCTGGATCGGCGAGGACGCGATGCCCGAGGCGGCGGCGCCAAGCACGATGTTGTTACGCACGATGGCATCGGCACACACCTGGATGCCGTTGTCGCCGCTGTTCCAGATCAGGTTGCGCTCGATCAGGTTGGCGGCGCCATTGCCATGGGTGTGATAGACCATGATGCCCGGATAGGCGACATCATGGATCACGTTGTCGCGCACGACGTTGGCGTAGCTGCCCGTCTTGATCTCGATGCCGTCGCCCTGGTCGACGGTCGGACCGTCCAGGTGGTGGATGTAGTTGCCGGCAATCAGCGAGTCGTGCATGCGGCAGGTATCGTTGTTGCAGCCGAGATAGAAACCTTCGCCATTGCCGCCGGTGTGGTCGATCTCGTTGTGCAGGAATTTCAGGCGCGCATACACGCTGCCGTCGTCGTTGGCGCTGATCGCGTTGGCCGCGGTGTGGTGGACGTGGCTGTTGCGGATCGTGATGTCGGATGAGGCGGTCAGGCGGATGCCGCGCGACCCGCCGCTGAACTCGATGCCATCGATGACCAGGTGCGCCGAGTTCTCGATGTTGATGATGTTCTGGTTGGTGCCGTTGAAGAGCAGGTGCGGCTGCTCGCCGGCGGCGGCGCGGATGAGGATTGGCGCCTGCGCGGTTCCGCTCAGTTGCACCGTGAACAGGCTTGAGTTGGCGTAGGTTCCGCCGTGCATGATCAGGATGTCGCCGGGATCGAGTCCCTGCATCACGGCGCGCCAGTTGTCGGAGGGGGTCACCTCGATGGTCGCGGCCGCGCAAAGCGCCGGTGCGGTCAACACCAGGACCAGTATGCTTTCCAGGCGGCGAAGGATGTGCGCCATGGGACTCCGGAAATGCCAACTACTGCGCAATCGTGCAAGTAGACCGCTGCCCGAAGCACATCGCGCCACGATCCGCGTCTGCAACCGGACGCGACAACGTGGCGACTTCGCGGTGAATCACCGTCGATGGCTACAAAGCTTCGCGGCGGCCTCTTGCAAGGTTCAAACGGGTTCGTTGCAACCGCGACCGCGCCAATCTAGACCTCTGGCCGTCAATTGCCAACCGGATTTGATGTCAGGAGGCCGGAACCGACAGGAGTCGGCCCGGCCAGGCATTTTCAGTGCGAATGACGGATTCCCGACTTCGGGCAATGACACGGCGCTGTCGGCCCGTATTCGATGCCGAAGGTGCGTCCGTCGTGGTGGCGCTGCCAGTAGAACTCCGGCGCCTTGCGACCCTTGCCGCCGACTTCGGCCATGTCGGCATCGACGTCGAATACGCGCCCGTTGACGGCGACGTAACGCGTGTCGATCGTCGCGCGGATGTTGTCGAGCGGATTGCTGTTGAGGACGACGAAATCGGCGCGCTTGCCGGGCGTCAGCGAGCCAATCTGCTTCGACAGGCCGAGCATGTCGGCGCCGTCGATCGTCGCTGCGCGCAGGGCCTCGAAGTTGCTGAAGCCGCCCTGGGTCAGCATCCAGGTTTCCCAGTTTTCCGAAAGCCCCTGCAACTGGCCGTGGCCGCCGGTGCTGATCTTGATGCCGGCGTCGCGCAGCTTCTTCGCCGCCTTGGCGACTTCGATGTGGTAGTAGTCCCAGTCCGGCGCGGTTTCGCGGCGGATCGCGCGCGCGTCCAGCGTTTCGCGCGGGAAGAATCGATTGAGCTTCTTGTCCTCCCACACATTGTCACGCGCATACCACCAGTATTCGCCGCTGAGGCCACCGTAGCTGACCACGAGGGTCGGCGTATTGCGCACATCGGTTTCCTTCCACAGGTTGATGACATCCGCGTACAGCGGCGCGACCGGGATGTTGTGCTCGATGCTGGTGACGCCATCAAGGATCATCGGCAGGTTGTGGTTGAAAGTCGATCCGCCTTCCTCGACGACCAGCATGCCGAGTTCGCGCGCGGCCTGGTTGATCTGCTGGTGCTGGTCGCGCCGTGGCTGGTTGTAGCTCTTCACGCTGAAGGCGCCATTGGCCTTCATCCGGCGCAGATGCGCGCGTGCGTCGTCGAGCGAATTGACCACGGCCTTGAAATCGCCATCCGCGCCGTAAAGGATCGTGCCGGTCGAGAAGATGCGCGGGCCGACCATGTCGCCGGCCTTGACCAGTTCGGATTGCGAGAACACGGTTTCGGTGGTCGCCGACGGATCGTGCGTCGTGGTCACGCCGAAGGCGAGGTTGGTGTAATAGGCCCAGTTCTGCTGCGGGACGACACCGCTGCTGAAATGATTGACGTGCGCGTGGACATCGACATACCCCGGCACGATGGTCTTGCCCTTGGCGTCGATGATCCTGGCGTTCGACGGGATCGACACGCTGCCATTCGCACCGAGTGCCTTGATCGTGTCGCCATCGACGACCAGCACGCCGTCCTCGATGACCTCCTGTTTCGCGCCGGCATCGTTCATCGTGACCAGGCGCGCGCCGGTGAAGGCGAACACGTCAGCGGGTGCGTCGTAGCTGGCCGAGAGGCCGACGTCGATGCCCTTGTCGCTGCCCGGTTTCGGCAGGTCCTTTGGCGCGCCGGGCAGGAATGCGAAGGTCTCGCCGAGATCGCGCGAATGATAGTCGCGGCCGACCATCCAGTGCAGCGAGCGCGAATCGGCCGACCAGTGCAGATAGGAGCCGACATCCTTGCTGACCGTGCTGACAGGGATCGCCTTGGTTTCCTTCGACAGCTCGATGCTGCCACCGGTTTGCGGCATCGGCGCGACGTAGGCGTTGAACAGCTCGGTGAAGGCGACCCACTTGCCATCCGGGCTGACGCTGACGAAGTTGACGTACTTGAGGTCGAACACATCGCGCGGCTCGCTGCCGTCGATCGCGATGCTCTGCAACTTCTTCTTGAGGCCGTCGCCGGTCAGGTAGGTAATCCGCTTGCCGTCGCTGGAGAAGGCCGGATCACCGCCCTCCTTGGCCAGTCGACGTGCTTCGCCGCCATTGCCCGGCATCAGGTAGATGCCGGATTCGCCGGAGTTGAGATTGCCGGTCAGCGAACTGCCCGAGGTTTTCGCGTAGACGATGCGGCTGCCATCATTGGAGTAGCGCGGGCCGTAGTAGAAGCCCGGCTTGGTGGTCAGGACGCGCGAGGTGTTGCTCGCAAGATCGTGTTCGAGGATGCGGCCCTGTTCGGCATCGGACCAGTTCGTGTAGAGCAACTTCTTGCCGTCTGCGCTGAAGCTGGGCTGGTATTCGTAGTGGCCTTCGTCGCTGGTCAGGCGGACCGGCTTGCCGCCCGGCAGGGATTTGAGCCAGAGGTGGCCGAGTGCATGGAAGACCAGGGTCTTGCCGTTCGGACTGGTCGCCACGTCGCGGATCATCTTCGGCTCGAACCTGCCTTCGCCGATCGTCTGTTCGAAGCGCAACGGTTCGGCAACGGTCTGTTCGACGTCGGCAGTGAACGGAATTCCGGTCGGCTTGCCGCTGCCCGAGTCGACGCGCCAGAGCTTGCCTTGCGCCCAGATCACGAGTGATTTCGAATCGGGCGTCCAGGCGTAGTTCGGATACGGCCCGAAGATTGCCCAGGCTTCCTGCATGTCGTGCGAGAGCCCATCCCAGAGCGGACGCGTTTCGCCGCTGTCGAGGTCGGCCAGTTCGAGTACGGTCTTCTCGCGCACGCGCTTGACGAAGGCCAGCTTCTTGCCATCGGGCGAGGGCTCGGGGCGCACCGCGCCACCCGGCGTCGCGACGATCGTCTCGATCGCGCCGTCGCGGCGATCGAGACGCTTGACCGCATAGACGAGGCCATGCGGATCCTTGTTGTACTGGAAGTTCGGCCCGCTGCTGACATCCTCCGAGTAATAGACGTAGTTGCCGTCCGCGCTGACCGCGGGTTCACCGAGATCCTGCTGGTCGTTCTTCTGCTTGGTCAGTTGCAGGCCGGCACCGCCGGCGATGTGGTACATCCAGAGCTCGCCCGCGCCGAGCGAACGTTCGCCGGTGAAATGCTTGCGCGCGATCAGGTATTGGCCATCCGGTGTCCAGGACGGGTTGTTGAGCAGGCGGAAATCCTCTTTCGAGACCTGGCTCGCCGTACCGCCGATGACCGGCATGCGCCAGATGTTGTTGCCGCCACCGCGATCCGAGGTGTAGGCAAGTTCCCTGCCGTCCGGCGAGAAGCGTGGTTGCACGTCCCAGGCCGGTCCCTGCGTGACGCGTCGCGCCTTGCCGCCGTCGATCGGCAACAGGTAGAGATCGCCAAGCAGGCTGAAGGCGATCGACTTGCCGTCAGGACTCACATCGAGATCGAGCCATGTGCCTTCGCTGGTGCTGAAACGGACCGTCTTGGTCGGGCCGTGGGCGGCGTTGACGTCCCATTTCGGTTCGTCGTTCTTCTTCTTGTCGGCGTCGGCATGCGCCAGTGCAGGAACGAGCAGGCAGCCGAAAACAAGCGCGGCGATCGGACGGTATGGCATGGGCAACTCCCCGGTGGAATCGACACATGCTAGTGGGTGTCGGCCCGGCGGACACGGGACAAAAGTACCGGGGAGGCCACACGAGCCGGTCCGCCACGTGCGATCGACCGCAGCCAGCCGCGCGTCACTGCGACCTCGCAGGACGCGCCTTCAGCCGCGATGCCTTCTTCTCACAATGCCGAGTGCGACGTCCCGGGCAGCGGACAAAGGCCTTGAGGCCTCCCATGCATCAATCGGGCGGGCGTGATGTGCCGGTGCAAAAGGGATTGGCAATCAGGCCGAACTGACGTCGCGCAGCTTCCAGTGACGCCCGATCAGCAGGTCCAGCCGATGCTTCAGGATCGCGTGCGGCAGGGTCGTGATCACCACCAGTTCGCTGCGCTGCGCTTCGAGGCTGCCGCTGACCGAGGCCGACGGATCGACAGCGCCGGTCGAAGGATCGACCTGGTCCGGATCTTCCTGCGTGTTGCGCCAACGCTCCCACAGGGCCGGCTCGCGCAGTGCCGCTTGCAGGGAACCGGCCAGGTGCTCGGGTGATCCGCCCGTGAACGACAGTTCGCTGGAATCGCCGCGCGATGCGGACACATCCTCGATCGAGATGAGGTAGCGCTGGGCCTTGGCCATGCGGGCTTGCTCCTTTTCAGTTGCCTGCATCTGCAAGCAGGACACGCAACGCGTCAGCGGAAAGACGGATCTCCGAAGCGACGCGGGGATTGCCCGCATGCTCGACGATATCGAGCAACGGCGCCTGAATCCTTTGCCGCAGCGCATCGATGTTGTCCTCGATGCGCAGCATGGCGGGATCGATCCGGTTGGCAATCCAGCCGATCAGGCGACAGCCGTCCGCCTTGATCGCGCGCGCCGTGAGCAGCGCGTGATTGATGCAGCCGAGGCGCAGGCCGACCACGAGAACCACCGGCAGCTCGAGCGCAAGCACGAGGTCCGATTGCATCAGCGAGCCACCGAGCGGAGCGAGCCAGCCGCCGACGCCTTCGACGACAACGCATTCGGATTGCGCGCGCAATTGCGCATGCGCGTTGCAGATCCGGGCGAGGTCGATGGGAGTGCCTGCGTCAGCCGCCGCCAGATGTGGTGCGATCGGCTCGGCGAACGCATACGGATTGACCAGCCCGTAGTCGATGTCGCGACCGCTTGCGGCGATCAGGTCGAGCGCGTCGTCGTTGCGCAATCCAGCCGACGTCATCGTGCAACCACTGGCCACGGGCTTCATGCCGACGGCATCGACGCCGCTCGCGCGCAAGCCGCGCAACAGTGCACAACTGACTAGGGTCTTGCCGATGCCGGTATCGGTTCCCGAGATGAACAATCCTCGGATCATGCCGGGTCCCGCTCAGGCGATGCGGTATCGAAGCGGTTCTCGATCCACGTGGCTTCAATGTCGAGGTCGTGGAAACCGTCGCTGGCGCGAATTGGGCAGGTGCAGGGTTTCATGGCGGGTTCTGCGGGATCGGTTGTACGGCGTTGATCGGCGACAGGGCGGTTGGCATTTGAAGGTGTCCATTCGCCCTGCACCGCGGATGCAGCATGGTATCCGCCTGCCGGCAGCGAAAACGAGCGTCGCGATCTGCCAATGACGGCAATGGCGGGTAGAATGCACGACTGTCCTCGAAGATCGCAGCGAACCGATGTCGTTCGAAGCCAAGCCCATCGATGCGTCCGACAAGCCGAGCCTGTATGCCGAACTTGCCCAGCAGGCGCGTGGCCTGCTGCATGGCGAACGCGACCGCATCGCCAACGCGGCCAACTTTGCCGCCCTGGTCTGGCATGCGCTGCCCGCCATCAACTGGTGCGGATTCTATTTCTTCGATGGTCACGAACTCGTTGTCGGCCCGTTCCAGGGCAAGCCGGCCTGCGTGCGCATCGCACTCGGGCGCGGCGTCTGCGGGACGGCCGCCGCGACGCGCGAAACCCAGCTCGTGATGGACGTCGATGACTTCCCCGGTCACATCGCCTGCGACGCGGCGTCGCGTTCCGAAATCGTCGTGCCCCTGGTCAGCGATGGGCGGCTGCTTGGCGTCTGGGATGTCGACAGCCCCGAGCCGGGTCGGTTCGACGAAGCCGATCGCCTCGGCATGCAGGCGTTGTGCGAGGTTTTCCTGCATTCACTGGCACAAGTACCCGACACGGAGGCCGCGGCATGAGCGACAAGGACAACAAGATCCGCAACGTCGGTCCGAAATCAGCGGCGTGGCTGCGTCAGGTCGGCGTACGCACGGCCGAAGACCTGTTCCGCGTCGGTCCGGTCGAAGCCTTCCTCAAGGTGAAGCGCGCGGGATTCCGGCCGAGTCTCAACCTGCTCTATTCGATGGCCGGCGCGATCGATGATTGTCACTGGACCGACCTCTCGGCGGAACGCAAGAGTGGCCTGATCCTCGATCTCGAGGCAGCCGAATCGGACAATCCGATCAAGACGCGCTGGGAGAAGCAGGCCGATCGCAGTGCCGCGATCGATGGCACCGAAGCACCATCGTCGGACAGCGCCGAACAGGATCTCGACGGCTTCGGTGACGGCGACAGCGGTGTGCGCGAACTTACCGGCACTTCAAGCGATTTCGACTGATCAGGCAACGCGATACGCCGTTTCAACGCAGCAGGCGGCGTTCGCGAGCCTCAGCGTCGCACCACCGCGATGTCACGCGCATCCTCGCGCCAGCGCGGTGTCGCCCGGATCATCGGCAAGACGTCTTCGACCGCATCGACCAGCGACCACATCGCCAGGTGCTCGGAATTCATGAAACGCTGGTCGATCACGCTTTTCATGAACGCCTGCAAGGGCGCGTAGAAATCGCGCGTATTGAGCAGGATGATCGGATTGAAATAGAGGCCGAGGCGTTTCAGCGTGATCGCCTCGAACAACTCCTCGAGCGTGCCGCAGCCGCCGGGCAGGGCGATGACGGCATCGGAATCCGTCAGCAGGCGATGCTTGCGCTCGCGCATGTCCTCGACCAGTTCCAGTTGGGTCAGGCCCGGGTGCCCCCATTCGAGGTCGGCCATGAACTTCGGCAGGATGCCGATCACCTTGCCGCCCACTGACAGCGCGCCGTCGGCGACGGCACCCATCGATCCGGCCGAGCCCCCGCCGTAGACAACCGTGCAATCGGCTTCAGCGAGCAGGGCACCGAGGCGGAACGCGACCTCGTGAAAGTGCGGATCGCATTCCTGGCTGGAGGCGCAATAGACACAGATTCGCATGAGGTGGGCCGTGCAGGAAGCGGATGCGTAGTGTACGTCGCCGGCATCGCCCGGACCGTGTGGCGTGCTCCGGCCGGGAATTCGCGCTGCGCCGGTTTCGCGCGTCATCGATCTCGCTTAGTCTTTCCGCATGAATCCCGACACTGTATCGACCCGGCGCAGGCTGATCCGCGACTTCGCCCTGTTCCAGCTCAAGCTGCTGCTCGACGCATTGCGCGATATCGTCCTGAGCCCGATATCGCTCGCTGCCGTCATTCTCGATCTGATGCTGTCCGGTCAGCAGGCGCCGCGCTATTTCCGTGCGGTGCTCCGCCTCGGCGAACGCAGCGAGGAATGGATTGATCTCTGGTCCGCCGCGCGCGGCGCGAAGTCCGCCGATCGAACGAACGTCGATGCCTTGCTCGCGCGTGTCGAAGAGGTCGTCAGCGATCCGAAGGTCGGTGCGCGCCGCGCGCGCGTGCTGCGGCGTTGGGCCGAACGGCAATTGTCGCGTGCACGCAAGCGAGCTGATCCGGCGGCGATCGCACGCGTTCCAGCGGATGATGGCGACCCGCCCCGGACCTGAGCGCACTCACTTTCCCTGTCGCCGCCGATGTCCCATCGACCGTTGTTTTGCGGGTTCCAGGCGCCCCGTTGAACGCATGCAGCGGGACCGCGATGCAACGGACCGTCGTGTAACATTGCGACGTGACGGGCCTGCCGGGGAATGCGCGGAATGAATCGTTGCACGGGCCGCTTCGCCAATCGAATCCTCAGCCGTCTTGCCGCGTCGATCGCGTGCAAGGCGCTGATCGTCACGATCGCAGTTGGCCTGCTCGCCGGTTGCGCGAAGCCGCCGCCGCCGCCGAAGGCGGTTGACCTGGCGTATCCGGTCCTTGTCCTTTTCGAGCAGAGTGGCGCCGTTCGCCACGACGATGCCGGGGATCTCGCAATGATGGCGGTCCAGCGCATCATGGCCTCGGCCTCGTCACCCCTGCTGATCGATTCGCGTCTCGATATCTATCGTCTCGACGATCTCGAATCGGTGCACTCGGGGCTGTGGCTGATGGCGAATCCGAGCGGCCTCAGCGAAGTCCGCTTCGCCCTGCATCGGGAGTCGACTGCCGATCTGCGCAGAGCACGCCAGCTCGTCGCTGCGCGCGCGCGAGTCGATGCGCAGGCGATGGCGCGCATCGCGCAGGCGAAAAGCCTGGCCGAGTTGATCGCGGCGATCGGAAAATAGTCGCGCCTGCGCGCCGATCCGTGGCCGCTGGTCGTCGCAGTTCGATCGTCAGCGTCCGCCTTTGACGCAGGCGCCCGGGCTGTCATCGAATTCGAATGACAAGGCCGCGAGTTCCGCACGGACCGGCAGGCCGAGATGAAATCCCTGCAGTTCGTCGCAGCCGATGGCGCCGAGGAATTCGGCCTGTTCGGCGGTCTCGACACCTTCCGCTGCGACGACCATGCGAAGTTGGTGGCCCATCGCGATGATCGTCTTTGCGATCGCGGCATCATCGTCGTTGAACGGCAAGCCGCGCACGAAGCGCTGGTCGATCTTGAGTTTGTCGATAGGGAACTGGCGCAGGTAGGCGAGGCTCGAATAGCCCGTTCCGAAGTCATCGAGCGAAAGACGGATGCCGAACGCCTTGAGCTCGGTCAGCGCAATGCGCACGCGCTCGACATTCTCCATCAACGAACTCTCGGTCAGTTCGATATCGAGCACGTTCGCGGGCACCGAATGGCGTTGCAGGGCCGCCATGACTGTCTTCACGAAACTCGATTGCTGGAGTTCCTGTGCGGAAATATTGATTGCGATGCGGAAGTCGACATGGCCGGCGTCGAGCCATGTTCGCGCCTGTCGACAAGCCTGGTCGAGGACCCAGGCGCCGATCTTGCTCATCATGCCCATGGTTTCGGCGATCGGGATGAAGCGTGCCGGCGACAGGGCGCCGAGTTCCGGATTGTCCCAACGCAAAAGGGCCTCGAATCCGGAAAGCCGGTGATCGCTGGCGCGATGCTGCGACTGGTAGTGCAGGGACAATTCTCCGCGTTCGATGGCGCCCCGCAGGTTGCGTCCGAGCAGCAGGCGATCCTCGGTGTCCTTCATATGTTCGACCGAGAACTCGCAAATGCCGTCACGGCCACGTCGCTTGGCGCGGATCATCGCGGCCTCTGCATGGCACAGCAGGTCCTGGGAATGCTGGCCGTGTTCGGGCGATCGACTGATGCCCACGCTTGCGCTCAGCATGAGCTGGTAGTCGTGGCACTCCATGGGCTCGGCAACCACTGAACGCAGGCGTTCGGCGAGCTCGACGACGGGACCCCTGTGTGGACTGCCGAGCGCAATGACGAATTCGTCGCCGGCGAAGCGGGCTATGCGGGCACCTGCGTCGAGGCTGTCGCGCAGGCGTGCGGCGATCCGGCGGAGCACTTCGTCGCCGACGAGATGACCCATGAATTCGTTGATCACCTGGAAGCGATCGATGCCGAGCAGGAGGACCCAAACCGGGCGGGATTCGTCGACGAGCAGGGCTTCGAGCTGGGTTTCGAATACAAGGCGATGCGGCAGGCGGGTGACGGCGTCGTGACTCGCTGCGTGAGCGAGATCGGCCTCGACCTGTCGGCCAGCCGTGATGTCCCGACCGACTGCGAATGCCCTGCCATCTTCGGCGACAACCGCGGTCCAGGAGATCCAGCGGTAGCTCCCGTCGTGGCAGCGGAACCGATAGACCACGTCCTGGACGCGGTCGTCCGTCGACCTGAGCATGCCGACGGCACGCGCGACGAGGTCGAGGTCGTCCGGATGAATGAATTCGACGTACGGCGTGCCGCAGAGCTCGGCCTCGCTGTGCCCGGTCAGCCGGGAGAAGGCGGGGTTGGCCTGGGCGATGTATCCGGCGCCCGTATCGACGACGCAATAGATGTCGAACGAAAGCTCGAAGAAGCCATCCCGTTCGCGGACTTTCTCGATCAACCGGGCGCTTTCGATGGCGATGGCGGTGATCGTCAGCATCTGGTCGATGCAACCCAGTTCAAATGCGCTGGGTTCCCGGACTTCACGATAGTAGACGGCGAATGTGCCGATGGCCTCGCCATCGCTTCCGAAGACCGGCGTCGACCAGCACGCGTGCAACCCGTGGCGCAGGGCGATATCGCGATGCTTGATCCAGAGGGGATCGTTGGCGATATCAGCGACGATGATGCGCTCGCGTCGCCAGATCGCCGTGCCACAGCTGCCTTCCTGGTCGCCGATCGGGAGCCCGTGGATGGCCCGGTTGTAGCTGTCTGGCAAGCTCGGTGCGGCGCCGTGCAGGATCCGCTTTCGATCCTTGTCGGCCAGCACCAGCGAGCACAATCCGCCGGGGTTGAGTTCCTCGTGCAGGTGCGCGATCCGTTCCAGGCTCTCCTTCAACGGATGCTGCCCGGCGATGCCGGTCAATACTTCGCGATGCCCCTCGCCCATGCGCGCGAGGCGGCGGCGCTTGGTCACGTCGACGAAACTCAGGAGCACCGATGCGGGCGCGGGCTGGATCAGGCATTCGATCCAGCGATCTTCGTTGCCCCAGCGCGTCTCAAGGCTCAATGCTTCCTGGCGATCCATCGCGATTTCGGCGGAATGCAGGATCGACCCGCCCGAATCTCCCGGAAATCCCGCCCACGGAACCGAGCCGATGAGTTCGGAAGCCGGGATCCCGAAAAGCCGACATGTCGCCTCGTCGACTTCCAGGCAGCGCCAGGCCGCGTCGAGCAGGAGGCTCGACCTCAGGGGCGCGGATGTCCTGCTTTCAGGTTCCGAGGTTTCGTGGGCCAGTCCCAACACAGCGCTCCCAATGATCCCTGTCTGGTGCGGATGTGATCGTCCGTGCCCGCTCCATGGACAATGCAATTTATTCCTGAATTGATGCGAGTACAAATGCTGTCGCCAAATCCCGTTCGCGGGGTCGCTCGATCCTGCTGCGGCAGGCAAGCTGAATGGACCGAGCGGAAGCGAGGTGCGGTTGCTGCGGCGGGCGAAGGCGGTTGGACCGAGGGACCACTCCCGGCAGGCGGATCAGCGCGATCTCATGCGCCTGGCCTACCAGCCATCAAGCCCGTCGCCGGGATTCTCGCCGGGTTCATGCGCGCGCACGCGCTTGTACGCCCCGGCATGGAAGATGAGAGGCCGGGCTTCGGTTGCCTGGATCAGCTGCTCGACTTCGGCAATGTGCAGGAAATGATCGCCGACCGCATGCACGTCGACCACGCGACCGACGATGTGCGCGAGGCTCCCGCGCAACAGCGGAGTGCCCGCACTGAACTCGAAATCGAGCGGGTCGTCGTCGACATGCGAACGCGAAAATCGGGCGCTGAGCGCCTGCTGGCCCTCGGCTAGCACGTTCACCGCATAGCGCACGCCGACGCCAAGCTGGCGAGTCACACGCGATTCGCGGCGGAGCGATACGAGGACCAGCGGGGGATCGATCGAAACCGGAAGAAACGAATTGACCGTGATTCCGGCAGGCTTCTGATCGCGCAGAAACGTGACGATGGCCACGCCGGTCGCGAAATGTCCCATGACCGCGCGGAACGATCGCGTGAACGCGACTGGATCCGCGCCCGGGTCCAGCGCGGCTGCAGCAAGAGGGGTGCGGCGCTCGATCAAGGGTGAGGAAAGGCCGTGAGGGAAAACGCGATTTGACCCGGAACGACAACGCCCGGACGCGACGAGCTTGTTGATTCGTGACCGGTTCTGTCAACCGTCATCGCGTCCGATGGCTTGCCGGCCGGATCGCCCTCCAATCCGGATCAGTAGGAAGGAAGATCGAAAAGCAGGAACTCGGCGTCGCGGGTGTTTTCGATCACGATCCCGCTTTCTGCGGTCGCCTTCAGCGCGTCGCCGCCATTGAGTGTCACGCCGTTCGCCGACAACCCGCCTCGAATCACATGCAGGTAGGCGATGCGATCGTTCTGCAACGCATGCGTCAGGCGCTGCCCGGGCTCCGCTATCGAGGCGTAGATGGCGACGTCCTGGTGGACCCGCACGGATCCATCGCGACCGTCGTGCGAAGCGATCAGGCGCAGTTGGCCGCGCTTGGATTCCGGCGGGAAGTTCTTTTCCTCATAGCTCGGTGCGATGCCGGTCTTCTCGGGAATGATCCAGATCTGCAGGAAATGCACCGGAGTGTCGGCCGAGTGGTTGAACTCGCTGTGGCGCACGCCCGTGCCGGCACTCATGCGCTGCACGTCGCCATAATGGATGACGGAACCGGTACCGAGGCTGTCCTTGTGTTCGAGCGCACCATCGAGCACATAAGTGATGATTTCCATGTCCTGGTGTCCGTGCGTGCCGAACCCCTGGCCTGGCTGGACGCGATCCTCGTTGATCACGCGCAGCGGACCAAAACCCATGTGCGCCGGGTCGCGATAGTCGGCGAAGGAAAAGCTGTGGCGCGACGAGAGCCAGCCATGCTCGGCAGGCCCACGGTCCTCGCTTTTGCGAACCTGAAGCATGATCTTCTCCGTTCATTCGTCTATGGATCGATGCGCCCGATGTGCGGCCGGACCTCGCTCAAATCCAGTGAGCCCGTGCGACTGCTCCGGCTGTCAGGCAAGCCCGCATGAAGCAGCCGAATCGTGGAGCAGGAAAGTGCAGGATGCCAGAGGTGCCGGTTCGTCCCGTCGAACAGCTCAGCGGATTCGTGTCCGCTTTCGGCCGCAAATGGACATCGGAACGGATAGTAAAGTCGATTCTGACCCTCATTTTGGACTATCTGCCTCAGGCTGATTGATGCCGCCCGCTGCGAGAATGTTAGGCGGTGGCTTCCGATCTAGGAAGATGGGTCGTTTGTGTTGAATAGGTCAACGGAACCAGTCGCTCAATACTCAGGCTGAACCAGTGGCTCATCTGCGATAAATTGTACAAACCTCACATGCAGGCTATGGGTTGTACTGATGGTCGTCATACATCCGGCGCTACGCCGACACCTGTATATTCCGTCAGCGTCGTCGACGCGCCGTCCCAATCGCGTTTCGAAGGCCTCGTGGTTAGGTTCATCAAATCGCTACTCAATTGATGCCGGCACGTTGATGACGCCACGCCTGCAGCAGGACGAAGCCACGGCTTGCATCGGCCAACAATTCAGGGGGCTCCTATGACGAATGATCCTGTTGGCTCGACTTGGAAAAAATGGGACTTGCACGTCCACACGCCTTCGTCGCTGGTCCACAACTACCCCGGCGCGAGCCAGGACGAAGCTTGGGAAGCGTTTCTAGTTGACCTTGAAGCCATGCCGCCTGAGTTCAAGGTCATCGGCATAAACGACTACATCTTTATCGATGGGTACGAACGTGCGCGCAAAGCCAAGCTCGAGCAAGGCCGGCTCAAAAACATCGACCTGCTGCTGCCCGTGATCGAACTGCGCTTGGACAAGTTCGCCGGGGTGGTCAAGAGGGAGAAAGACGGCACCTACTCGCAGTCTAGTTGGAACCAGATCAACCTGCACGTCATCTTCGACGCAATGGACCCCAAGGTCATCCAGCAGCAGTTCCTTAACTCGTTAACTCCGAGCTACCAACTGATTCCCGACTCCAGCGACTGGAATAGCAAGTGGAAAGGAGTCATCACCCGCGACAGCTTGTCCGAGCTCGGCAAAATGATCGTGGAGTCGGCGCCGGCCGACAAGCAAGATGACTATGGGCCGCACTTGCAGGAGGGTTTCAACAACCTGTGCGTGAGCCTGGAAAGGGTGCGGGAGGCGCTCAACAAGCACTACTTCGCCGGCAAGTACCTAATCGCGGTGGGCAAAACGGAATGGGAGAACCTCAAGTGGGATAACCAGTCAATCGCCGAGAAGCGCAACATCATCAATCAGGCCGACTTGGTCTTCACAGCCTCCGAAAATCCGGCGGCATACGACATGGCTCGCAAG
>Ga0209717_1001179_pt1 | contig 29344 bp, 25 predicted proteins | sample AD_UKC048_MetaG_FD_184418 | JGI IMG/M metagenome (GOLD analysis project Ga0209717, IMG submission 184418) | Active sludge microbial communities of municipal wastewater-treating anaerobic digesters from USA - AD_UKC048_MetaG (SPAdes) (version 2) | ecosystem: Engineered > Bioreactor > Anaerobic >...
CCTTGCTTTGCGCCGGTTAGTAGAACACTGCTTGTTAAATTTATACATAATTAAGGAATAAATGTCAAGTTGTTTTGCGGAATAAGGGTTTTAATACGCGGAATGCACGAACGCCAGAAAGTTTTAAGTGTGCTAAATTATGACTTGCCGTATAACGTTAACTCTTTCGGTATGATTATTTCCGGTTTTATTCTTCATCAAATAAATCTTTATATTTTCTTTTAATCACTTCCTGCAAACCCCTTATATACTCATCAAAATCGGGCAGATTTTGCATCTGGTGCCCAAGCCTTTTTTCCCAGACTGTCTTAAATTCCCTGCCTTTAATTTTATCCAGCAGATCTTTAATTCCAACGCCGTAAAAATTATTTTTTCTGAACTCTTTTTCTATAAGAACAGGATTTACATCACTTTCATAAAGATATTTCAAATCATATATGTCTCTGGCTTCCTTATTAATGCTTTTTATCCTGCTAATCTTGTCAGCTATTATGGATTCAGGAATACATACCCGCATAGTTTTGACAGGGCTGATAAATTCATCATATACAAGATTAAGCCTTTTAACCGCAAATCCCGGCATTTCAGCCGAAGCGCATATATCAATCTTCAGCTGCTTTTTCTTTTTGGAATTTTCCGGAATAATATTATGATTAACAAATATCTGCAGCCTGTCTTTTTCCTTTTGTTCTTCCCATCCTAAAATACCCGGGCACTCTTTTTTCAGCTGTTCAAGAATCCGAATCATATTCGTATTAACCGTATTCACGGATATATCCGCAGAAAATATGAAATCCAGATCTTCCGAAAACCTGTATTCATTAAAATAAACCTTGTGAAGGCATGTCCCGCCGCGAAAAACAAACATTTCCGACAGGAAGGAATCCTGAGAGACAGCCGTTAATACAGCCTCAACAAGATAATCATTCTCTATAACTTCAGGCGCCACACCGCGGTTTTCCGCAATCCTTACACACCGGTCATAACCCAACATGATTTCAGCTCCATATAATATTTTTAATCTGTTCCGGCGTCACATTATCTATAAGATGCCAGCTGTTTTTTGCTTTTCCGGCCTTTTCAAGCATAGGGTCAAAAAAATCATAACGGCTGTGAATATACCCCTTCAATTCATTTATTATTTCCGTTTTTTCGATTTTTAATATTTCCATAATATACCCAAGGCGTTTGGCAATTACAGGTTTATTCATCCGCCTGACATAATCCGCCAGTTTTCTGTAATCAATTTCTTTTTTCCTTATCCAAATGCCTTTCGCTATTTCAGTTATTCCGCCGCAAAGTTCCGGCACATCAAGCGCGTCTATAATTGTCCTTTCAATGTCCGCCACCCTGATTTTACCAAATTCATGTACGCGTTCTTCGTTTATCCCCCATATTTTCCCGGCCTTCATATATATGAACCTGAACTGTCCGCGAAGATTCTTGGGCGGCTGCTGCCGTTTTGTTACCACAACAAAGGTTTTGGCCAAAGGCTGAGTAAGCATGCCCCAGTAATCCATCGCGCTATAGTAGGCTATATAATAATCCTTACACGTCACAATTTCCCTGGCCGCCACATATTTATTGCCTATGTAATTTTTCTGTACTCCAAGCTGCTGCGGAACAATTATATATTTACCTCTTTTTATTCTGCTGATATTATTCTTGCTGTTCATTAAGTGCATAAGTTTTGCCACTTCATTGTCATTTTTATTATTCAGCAATACTTCAGCTTCACGAAATGTAAATATTTCATTATTTTTATCATATAATTTATAGATGAGCTCGGCTTCTTTTCTATTAAGTGTTTTTAATGCTATCATCAATACCACCTTCTATGCTATTAATATTCCTTTATCTTGTAATATTATATACACTAAAAGTTAAAAAATCAAGTATTAACAACTTTATCTGTAATTAAAATTCTATTTTTCATGAATTTCAATTACATACAAGGTTGTTTTTTTGGAATTTTTATTACGATTTTTAACATACATACCCTATTATTATATTTACAGCTTCTAAAAAATAAATTAATAACAATTTATTCTTTACCTCCAGCTTGGGCGGGTTCTGCCTATTGCGTTTTTTGCAATTGCGGCCTGCGAATTGCCGGAAACATCCGCCACCCATAACGCGCCTTCAGCAACTTCTGACGTCTCTGTCACAAAGACAATTTTCTTGCTGTCCGGCGACCATACAGGGTCTTTTACGCCGTATGCACCGTCAAAGGTAATCTGCAAAGGTATTGGATCGCCTTCTTCCTCTTCTTCACCATACATATTCTGTTCGGTTTCTGTTCTTCCCGGGCCTGTGCCGTCAGGGTACATTATAAAAATGGCGTTTGAATAATTAATATCTGCCGCAGTATATGCGATATACGCTCCGTCCGGAGACCATACAGGCCTGTAACCGGATGTCAGATATGTTTCGCCGGTGCCGTCGGAATTCATTATAAATATCCCTGTATTGTCAAAGCGGTTATAATCCATTTCCTTCTTTTCCATATAATATGCAACTTTGCTGCCGTCAGGCGAGAAATTCCCGTCAATTCTGGTCTGCTCGCATCCGCCAAATATTTTTTCCCCGCTGCCGTCTGTATTTACAAGATACATGCACTCCGGATTATTATCCTTATCATCTGTGTTGATTTTATTATAAAGTATGTATTTCCCGTCAGCGCTCCATTCAGGAACATACTGATAATCGTCGTGATGAGCGCACCCGGAAACCAGCTTTTTTAAGCCCTTGCCGTTTTTATTAATTACATAAATAGAAGTAATATTTTCGGGACCCCTGTCCAGAAAAGCAATGCGCTGTCCGTCAGGCGACCACGAAGCAAGCTCCGCGTCGTTTTCTGTTGCCGCAATCTCCCGGATTTTACTTCCATCCGCGTTCATTATATATAACCTGTTTTTATAATTGCTGTCAGCTGATGAAAAAACCACGCTTTTACCGTCAGGCGACACAGCCGGATAATTATCGCTGCGCACGCCGGTTGTAAGCCTTTTTTTTAAGCTGCCGTCAGGCGATACGGCGTAGATAAAAGTCCCGTTGCCGTCGCCTTCAACACCGGCGTACACAATAAGCCCTTTAAGGCTGTTTGCATTGCCCTTAAATATTTCCTTTATCTGCGTGCATCCTGTAAAAACCGGCACCATTAAAACAGTAATAAACAGCAGTAATTTTTTCATAAGCATAACCGCCTTGTATTTTTTCGTTTAACTCTCCGCAAAGATTATACCATTTAACAGCATGGCAGAAAAATAAGAAAAAACAGCGGCTCAGCAGCTCGGAAGAGCAGCAAGTTCGAAAAATAGCAGACTACGAAAACAGATAAACCCAAACTAAAAATTAAACAACGCGGGCTAAAGACCCGCGTCTACCAAGGCAAAGTAATAATAACATTAAATACAATTTGGCATCAGCCTGGCGGATTGCAAAACAAAAACGGGGCGTATCATGATACGCCTCTGCATTATCAAACCTGAACAAACTTTTAAATCACCCGCCCTTATCACTACATTTCCAAAAACTGCCTGATTCCTATTACTGCTGTTGTTTCATCAATACTTCTATTTTCTTCCGATTCATTTATCATATACGCATCCGACTTGGAAAACGCCGCGATTCTGACTCTTGCGTCTTTTATTCCATCAAACATGCCCGGGTCAAAACGCATCCCGGATTTAAATTCACACAGCGTAAAATCACCTTCTTTTTCAATGACAAGATCCACTTCAGCACCCTTTGCCGTGCGATAAAAGAAAAGTGTTTCCCGGGCGCCTGTATTTCTTATTTTCTTAACCGCTTCGCTGACACAGTAATTTTCAAAGAGATAACCCAGAAGCGGCGATGTATTAAGCGTTTTTTTATCCATAATATTGTTAAGCCTGCATACCATTCCATTATCCATAAAGTATACCTTTGGACTTTTTGTAAGCCTTGTCCGTGTATTGGCATGATATGGATAAAGCAGATATATCAGCCCCCCCGCTTCAAGAATTGATACCCATTTTTTTATGGTTGAAACCGCCACCCCGATATCCGCGGCAATGGCGCTTAAATTTAGAATCTGCCCGCAGCGGTAAGACAATATTTTATAAAAAGCCGAAAAAGCGGTAATGTCACCGACATTGTAGAGGGTCTTAACATCGCGTTCCAGATAAGTCTGAATATATGTATCATACCATCTTTGAAGGTTGGTAATATTTTCAGAATACACCTGCGGGTAAGTCCCGCGAAGGCATGCGTTTTCAAAAAGTTCCTTCCCGTTTTTAATTCCGGTGAAAGCGGAAATTTCACCTAACGACAGAGTTTCCATATTAAGTATACCCACCCTGCCCGCCAATGTTTCCGTAAATTTCTCCGCAAGCAGAAATTTCTGCGAGCCGGTTATTATAAACCTTCCTTTTTCACGCGGATTTTCATCTATTTTCATTTTTATCTGCGGAAAAAGATCCGGCGCGTACTGCGCTTCGTCAATAATCAGTTTTTCCTTAAAAGTATTTAAAAACATCTCCGGATCTGTCTGGGCCAGCCGTCTTGCGGAAAAATCATCAAGGGTTACATAATTATATCCTTTTCCAAGGATATGTTTTATCAAAGTGGTTTTACCGGCCTGACGGGGCCCGGTAACGGTTACAGCCGGAAACTCTGTTATTATCTGCTTAAATGCCTTTTCAATACCCCGTTTTAGATATATGTTTTCCATATTTGTATAATAAAATATATAGGATTATTAGTCAAGTGCAAATTTAGTTTCACATCGTAAATTTGCACCAAACAGACTATTCGTGTTATATATCCTGTTTCTATAAATACTGAACCCAAACAAAACCTTTAAACAACGCGGGCTGAAGGCCCGCGTCTGCCACGGCTAAATAATCACACCATCAGATACGATTTGGAATCAGCCTGGCGGATTGCAAAACAAAAACGGGGCGTATCATGATACGCCTCTGCATTAAAAACAGCCTGTTAAATAAAAAAGCGGCAAGGGATGACAGACAACCCCTTGCCGCTTGATTTATACTTAAAATTAACCTATTGCTTTTCCGCCTCTTTCTTCCGTCCTTATCCTTACGCACTCTTCCAGCGGCAGGACAAAAATCTTACCGTCGCCTGTTTCGCCTGTTTTGGCGCCGTCAATAATCGCCTTAACTGCGGGCTCCACAAACTTGTCATTAACCGCTATTTCCAGGCGCAGCTTGCGCAGAAGGTTGCCGGTTTCCCTGATTCCGCGGTAGACTTCGTTAACACCCATCTGCCTGCCGTGCCCCAGCACTTCGCTTACGGTCATAAGGTTTATGTCATTTTTATAAAGCTCCTGCTTTACTTCTTCCAGCCTGTACGGCTGAATTATCGCCACAATAAGTTTCATATTATCCTCCTTTTTTTATTCAATCAGTGTATAAGCCCTTTCATTGTGCTCGGACAGGTCAACCCCGATATTTTCGTCTTTCTCTTTTAACCTTACGCCCATAGTCAAATCTATTAACTTAAAGATTATAAACGTGCCCACAAAACTGTATGCCATTGTCGCAACAACCGATATAAGCTGAATCATAAACTGTTTCGGGTTGCCGAACATTGTGCCTGTGCCAAGCGCGTTAACAGCCGGATTTGCAAACACGCCTGTCAAAAGCGCGCCAACCATTCCGCCCACGCCGTGCACGCCGAACGCGTCAAGCGAATCGTCATACTTGAATATTCCTTTTACTATGCTGACTGCAACAAAACAAACTGCAGCTACCGCAATACCTATAAGTATCGCGCCGGTAACATCCACAAAACCCGAAGCAGGGGTTATTGCCACAAGGCCTGCCACAGCCCCCGATACCGTGCCAAGCACTGTCGGCTTGCCGTTATAGAACCATTCAATTACAGCCCATGTTAAAGCCGCAGCTGCCGCAGCCGTGTTGGTCACAACAAAAGCGTTTGCGGCAAGGCCGTTTGCGCCAAGCGCGGAACCCGCGTTAAACCCGAACCATCCGAACCATAACAAACCCGCGCCAAGAACCGTAAACGGCATGTTGTGCGGTATGGGGCCAAGCGTGCCCGTATTTTTTCTTTTTCCTATTACAATGGCTGTAACCAAAGCCGCGATGCCTGCGTTAATGTGTACAACCGTGCCGCCCGCAAAATCAAGCGCGCCCATCGCGCCTAACCAGCCGCCTTTTCCCCACACCCAGTGGCATACAGGGTCATAGATAAACGTGGACCACAGGACCGTAAATAAAAGGAAAGAAGAAAATTTTATCCTTTCAACAAAAGCGCCAAAAATTAAAGCCGGAGTGATTATGGCGAACATTGCCTGAAAAATCATAAATGCCAGGCCCGGAATGTTGGAAGCGTAATTGCTGCCTTCCTGTCCGACTCCGTTTAACATAAAGTGCTGGAAGCCGCCGATAAACTTGCCGCCTTCGCCAAAACTTAAACTGTAGCCGATTATTACCCACTGAAGGCTTATTACCGCAAGCGTGATGAAAGCCTTCATAAGTACGCTTAAAACGTTTTTCTTTCTTACCATACCGCCGTAAAAGAACCCCAGCGCCGGTGTCATAAGCATTACAAGCGCCGCGCTGATTAAAACCCACGCGGTGTCGCCCGCGCTTATGGCAGGCGCAGCCGCAACCGCAGTTTCTTCAGCAAACGCGGGAATGCAAGACAACCCAAGCGTTGCCGTGATAAACCCAATTAGCTTTTTCATTTGATTATCTCCTTTTTGTTATTAGAATCCGTAAGATACAGCAAGCGAACCAAAACCGTCATTTTCATACTGTTCATCAAGCGCAAGCTGGTATGAACCTGACAGCGTCGCGGTGAATTTGTCAATTGTATAAGTCACGCCAAGTGTTCCAAGGGCGACTGACAGCGACTTTTCATATCCCCACTGCCCAAAATTGTACCCGCATGTGACAGAACCAAAAGGCGCAAACGCGTCCAGGGTAATACTGTGCGATACGCCCGCTTCAAGATAACCGCCCGCGCCAAATGTCGGGTCATAAAAAAACTTTACATAAGGCAGGGACACCACACTTGATGATATTGTTCCAAACACTTCTGTGTCATTATTCGCCGCCACATCCGCGTATGGGAAAGTGTAAATTGTAAAGCCCGCGCCAACGCGTATTACATCAAGCCCGGGAAGCGTTTCGCTGTAACTGAAAGTGTAATCGCTCTCAGAATACCTGGCTGCATCCGCGTCATAACTGCCCCAGTACCCGAATGACAGATTGCCAAGGTTAAGGTTAAATCCCGGCTGAATCGCAAACCCTTCACTTAACTGCTGCCCTCTCCACAAATACTTTGAAACACCTGCCGTATAAATATTGCCGCTAAAATCAGCGGCTGATGCGGAGAAAGATAATAACAAAAAGCCAAGTGCCATTACTGCTGAAAACTTTTTCATCTAAGTCCTCCTTTTAGTTGTATTTGACCCGGGTTCATGACGTCCGTGCCATTGGGATGTAATAAGCATAAGTTGTGCCATGAGAAAAATGCAGAGGGACAGATGTATGGATGCACAGAGGGACGGAAGTGATGACTAAACCATAATCAATAAACAAAAACTGAAATACAAACAGGATATCAAAACCATATAATAAAAAACAAAGCACAATTCTCTGCGCGTGTTCATTATTAATAATAAAAAAATTTTCTTTAACGGGTGTGTTTTTAAACACTTAAATTAAAACGCCGCGGGCGTCAACGCCCGCGGCAGGAAGAACAAAAACAGCGGCAAAAGGAGGCAGTGAAGCAGGAGAAGCTTTCCCTTTACCGTGTTTAACATCCGTGCAAAATTAAACTGTTATGGAAATTCTTAATACTGAAATTACATAGCAATACCCGTGCCATGATTTTTTTCAATGAAAAAACTGATTATTTGCGGTTTTACAGAAAAACAGAGAGTAAAAAATGGTTATTTTTTAATCAGGAGGAAAACATAACACATTAAGCTATAGGCAATTAAGCAATAGCGTCAGCTTAATGCGCAAAATTGCTATAAATTAAAAACTTACAGCCCGTATTCTTTCATCTTTGACTTAAGCGTGTTTCTGTTTATCCCCAGGATATCAGACGTCTTTGACTTGTTATAATTTGTTTTCACCAGTATCTCTTCAATCAGCTTTTTTTCCAGCCCGCCTATTACCCCCGCGTAAACCCTGCCTTCGCCGGCCTTGTATATTTCGCTGTCAAGATATTCGTCCATTCCAAAAACTTCCTTTTTTTCTTTCCTGCCGCTGTTAACGGAATCAGGCGCAAGCGATATGTCTATTATATTCCCTTTTGCCATTATAACGGCGCGCTCAACCGCGTTTTCAAGCTCCCTTATATTGCCCGGCCATTCATATTCCATAAAAGCTTCCTCTGTTTTCGCGTCAAGGCCCATAACGTTTTTCGAATATACTTTATTGAACTTTTTGATGAAAAAGTCGGCAAGAATGGGTATATCGTCCTTTCTTTCCCTGAGAGGCGGAAGGTTAACATTAATGACATTCAGCCTGAAATACAAATCGCTTCTGAATTTGCCTTCTGATGAAAGTTTTTCAAGGTCCCTGTTGGTGGCGGCAATTATCCTGATGTCAACCTTTACCGGCTTTTCGCTTCCAAGCGGTTCTATCTCTTTTTCCTGTATGGCGCGCAGAAGTTTGCTCTGCAGGTGAAGCGGTATTTCGCCGATTTCGTCAAGAAACAGCGTGCCGCCGTCGGCTATTTCAAACCTTCCTTTTTTTCTGGCGGAAGCCCCGGTAAACGCCCCTTTTTCATAGCCAAAAAGCTCCGATTCAAGAAGGTTTTCAGGAATAGCCGCGCAGTTTACGCTTATTATTTTTTTGTCGGACCTATTGCTTAAAAAATGCAGGACTTTTGCTATCAGCTCCTTGCCTGTTCCGGTTTCGCCGGTTATTAAGACGGGCGCCATTGTGCCTGCCACGGTTTTTACCTGTTCCATCACCTTTCTTATCTTTTCGTTTTTGCCCACTATATTTTTCACGCTTGATTCGGTTTTAAGTTCTTTTCTTAATTCGGCGTTTTCATCAATCAGTTTTTTTGTGGCCTCTTCCTGCCGCTGATAACTTCTTACCCTGTACGCAAGAAGCGAAGCAAGAAGGGTAAGGGTGTCCGTAATGTCGTCAAAGTTTTCGGCGTCGGAATACTTTCTTTCAACGGCTATTACGCCAAGCACCTTTGCGCCGGCTTTTATGGGAGACGCGATAAAGGAAATCTTGCCCATTCCCGCGCGGTGAATTTTAAGTTTGTTTAAAAACATCTCTTCTTTTTCTATGTCCTGAATACCTATTGTCTGCCCTTTTAAAACCGCATTGCCTATGACGCCTTCGCCTATTTTATAAATACCTTTTTTCATCGCTTCATCGCTTATCTTAAAGCCGGCTTCCACCTTAAGGGATGACGGGTCATCCTTGTCAAACAGCACAAACATGCCCCTTAAAATATCCATTTTTTCCTTTAACACTTCCATTATGCTGTCAAACACGCCTTTAAGGTCTTCACCCTCCTCAATTATGTTAAAAGTTTCAATCAGCACGTCCTGAAGCATCATTTTTGAACGCAGCCTGTCCCCCATTTCCTGGCGCATAATAATCTGCGCAGCAAGCTCCGATACCATTGTCAGCAGTTCAAGGTCTTCTTCGGAAAAGGCATCTTCTTTATTGCTGTCAACGCTTATAACTCCTATTATTTTATTTTCCGACCTGATGGGAACCGCTATTTCAGACAGCAGCCCTTCCGTGACAGCCACATACAAAGGGTCCTGCTTTGTGTTGTTTACAAGTTTTGGAAGCCCGCTCTGCGCGGCCCATCCCGTTATGCCTTCGCCTATTTTCAGTTTTGTCCGCTGCGCCACTTTTTCATCTATCCCCTTAAATGCAATTATGTCCAGCACGCCTTCTTCACTGTTTGTCAGCATAACGCTTCCGGTTTTCGCACCGGTTAATACAAGGCAGCGTTCAAGAATAAGTTCCAGCAGTTCTTTTGTGGTGTGCGCCTTATTCATTTCAACTGCTATGTAATGGACAAGTTTTAATTTGTTTATCCTGGCTTCAAGTTCTTCTTTTAGCGATAAATCCGGTTTTTTAGCCATATTTCAGTTAACCTCCTGGTTTTTAACCTTCTTTTGAATTATATATCAATTTTTGACCACTTTCAAGAAATATCTGATTAATTTTTAACCATTATAATGATTTCGATTTACAACAATACCCTTTATTTGATACAATTGCATTACGGCACATTATTTGCTTATATAATGCCGTAATAAGAAGTAAAATAAAATTCAAATAAGAGGTGGAAAGATGGCAAAAAAAAGCGCGGTAAAAAAACCAAACCCGGCTGACTGTTTTGGGGAAAATGTCTTTAACGAAAAAAAGATGAAAGCCCTTCTGTCTCCGGCGGTTTTTAAGGAGCTTAAGAAAACTCTGGATTACGGCTTTCCAATGTCAAAATCAACCGCGGACGCGGTTGCGACAGCAATGAAAGACTGGGCAATAGGCAGGGGCGCAACGCATTACACGCACTGGTTTCAGCCTTTAACCGGAATCACCGCGGAAAAACACGACAGCTTTATAAGCCCGGTATCTGACGGCACCATTAAAATGGAATTTTCCGGCAAGCAGCTTATACAGGGCGAACCTGACGCTTCGTCATTTCCTTCAGGCGGCTTAAGAGCGACTTTTGAAGCGCGCGGATACACGGCGTGGGACCCCACTTCACCGTGTTTTTTGAAAGAAGACGCGGAAGGAGACCTTACGCTATACATACCCACGGCTTTTTATTCTTACACCGGCGTGGCTCTTGATAAAAAAATTCCGGTGCTGCGCTCAATGGAAGCGGTTTCCAAACACGCTTTAAGGCTTTTAAAAGCGCTTGGCAATACCACAACAAAAAAAGTAACGCCCACGCTTGGGCCGGAGCAGGAATACTTTTTAATTGAAAAAGAATACTTTATGTCAAGGATGGACCTTATAATGACAGGCCGCACGCTTTTTGGCGCGCCGCCCCCCAAAGGCCAGGAACTTGAAGACCAGTACTTTGGCTCCATCAAAGACAGGGTTTCCGCTTATATGACCGACCTTGACCAGGAACTGTGGAAGCTTGGCGTACTTTCAAAGACAAGGCATAACGAAGTTGCGCCCGCGCAGTTTGAAAACGCGCCGGTATTTAACACCCTTAACCTTGCCATTGACCACAACCAGATAGTTATGGATACAATGCAGCGCATAGCGTTAAGGCACGGCCTTGTATGCCTTCTGCACGAAAAACCTTTTAAGGGCGTAAACGGTTCAGGCAAACACAACAACTGGTCTTTAAGCACAGATGACGGGCAGAACCTGCTGGAACCGGGCGCGACGCCGCACGATAATATGCAGTTTTTGATGTTCCTTACGGCTTTAATACAGGCGGTTGACAGGCACGCGGATATGCTGCGCGGCACGTGCGCGTCAGCGGGCAATGACCACAGGCTTGGCGCGAACGAAGCCCCGCCGGCTATTATCTCCATTTATCTGGGCGAACTTCTTTCGGCGGTTCTTGATAAGATTGAAAAAGGCGAAAAGTTTGTTGCAAAGGACGCTTCTTTCCTTCATATGGGTGTGGACCTTCTTCCGCGCTTTCCGCTTGATAATTCAGACCGCAACAGGACTTCGCCATTCGCCTTTACAGGCAATAAATTTGAATTCAGAATGGTGGGTTCCGCCATGTCTTGCGCAAGCCCGAACATAGTGTTAAACACGATAGCCGCGGAATCATTTGACGAATTCGCGACGCGCCTTGAAAAATCCAAAAACGTTAAAAAAGAAGCTTCCGCGATTGTGGCTGAAGTTATTAAAAACCACAAAAGGGTCATTTTTAACGGCAACGGATATTCAGCGGAATGGGAAAAAGAAGCTGAAAAACGCGGCCTCCCAAATGTTAAAAATTCCGTGGACGCGCATAAAGCTTTTACCACCAGAAAAGCAAAAGATATATTTGCCAAATACGGAGTGCTTTCCAACGAAGAACTTCACAGCAGGTATGAAATTTACATTGAACAGTACGCAAAGATAATCAACATTGAAGGGCAGACCGCTTTAAAGATGGCTAAAACGCTCTTTATTCCCTCTGTCATCAGGTACGCGGAAACCCTTTCTGACGCCGTAATCAAGGCAAAACAGGCCGGCGTTTCAACAAAGACACAGTCCCAGCTTTTAGAAGAAGTTACTTTCCTTCTTGAATCTGCCGTTAAAAAAACCGCAGCGCTTGAATCTGAACTGGCAAAAGCCGCAAAGATACAGGAAACGGTTAAAAAAGCGGAAACTTACAGGGACAATGTTTTTACGGCCTTTACATCATTAAGGGAAGACATAGACGCGCTGGAAACAATTATGCCGGAAGCGGCGTGGCCCGTGCCGGTTTATTCGGAGATGCTGTTTAACCTGTAAGAACAACGGCCGAGGGACAGATGGTCGGAGGGTCAGAGGTTCGGTAAAACATAAATACAATAAAAAAAGCCCGGCTTTGCAGCCGGGCTTTTTTATTACATAAACAACTTATTGATTATCTTAAGTTATAAAAATTTGCCCTTCCATTATACTGTGCCAGTTCGCCAAGCTCTTCTTCTATCCTTAACAGCTGGTTATATTTGGCGATACGGTCGGTCCTGGAGAAGGAACCGGTCTTTATCTGGCCGGCGTTGGTCGCGACAGCGATGTCCGCGATTGTCGCGTCTTCTGTTTCGCCGGAGCGGTGTGAAACAACCGCGGTGTAGCCCGCGCGTTTTGCCATTTCAATCGCGTCAAATGTTTCCGTAAGCGTTCCGATCTGGTTGACCTTGATAAGGATTGAATTCGCGATGCCTTTTTCAATTCCCTGCTTTAAAATGGCGGGATTTGTCACAAACAAATCATCGCCGACAAGCTGTATTTTGTTTCCAAGTTTTTCAGTTAAAAGCTTGTGCCCGTCCCAGTCATGTTCGGACATTCCGTCTTCAAGGGAAATTATCGGATATTTTTCCGCAAGCTTTACCCAGAAATCAACCATCTGCTGTGATGTAAGCTGCTCGCCTGATGATTTCTTAAATATATATTTCCCGTTTTCATAAAATTCGGACGAAGCCGCGTCTATCGCGATAAAAATATCCTTGCCCGGTTTGTATCCGGCTTTTTCAATGGCTTCAACAAGAAGCTGCAGGGGTTCTTCGTTTGATTTGCAGCTTGGCGCGAATCCGCCCTCGTCGCCGACTGCCGTGTTGTATCCTTTTCCTTTTAAAACAGACTTTAACGCGTGGAATGTCTCTGCTCCCCATCTCATTGCTTCGGAAAATGACGGCGCGCCCACCGGCATTATCATAAATTCCTGTATGTCCACATTGCTGTCGGCATGCGCTCCGCCGTTTATTACGTTTGCCATCGGAACAGGCAGTTCTTTTGCGTTAAATCCGCCAAGGTAGCGGTAAAGCGGAAGGCCGTGAAGCTGTGCCGCGGCCTTTGCCGCGGCCATTGAAACTGCAAGTATCGCGTTGGCGCCAAGTTTTCCTTTTGTCGGCGTGCCGTCAATTTCTATCATCTTTTTATCAAGGCCTGCCTGGTCCGCAACATCCATTCCCTTTAATTCTTTTGCTATCTTTTCGTTTACATTATCAACGGCTTTTAATACGCTTTTGCCGCCCCATTTTTTCTTGTCGCCGTCGCGCAGTTCAACCGCTTCTTTTGTGCCCGTGGAAGCGCCTGAAGGAACAGCCGCCCTTCCCACAATGCCGTCACAAAGCACTACATCCGCCTCAACTGTCGGGTTTCCGCGTGAATCTATTACCTGCCTTGCATGTACCCTTTCTATGCAGCTCATTTCACTACCTCCTGTAGATTAATAAAATTGGTTTATTTTACTGCGGTTTTAAACAACGGGGATTATGATACACCAAAAAATAGGGCAGGTAAAGGGGAAAGTAACGAAAACGAGGGACGGAGGGACAGATGCACGGAGGGACGGTAAAATCTGTCCCTCAACCGGAAATCTTCGCAATGATACCGTTATTATTTAAACTGCCGCGGGATTAAGACCTGCGCAATCATCCGGTGTTCCTTCCGTCCCTCTGACCATCCGACCTTCCGTCCCTCCGGTTTTTAAGCCGTTTTCCTTACCACCAGCTCCACTTTCATTATCTTTTCATACGGCTGCGACCATGGTTCATTGATTCCCTTTACAGCCATATCAAACGCAAGCTTTCCCATTTCATCAATTGGCTGGCGGATGGTTGTAAGTTCCTGATCCCCTGACGCTTCCACGTCATCAAACCCTACTACAGCCATGCATTCCGGAACCGTAATTCCGTTTTTTCTGGCTTCATTTATAAAACCCTGCGCCACATAATCGCCTGCCGCCACGAATACAGCCTTCGCGTCGTTCATAAACATATACCGAAAAGCGTCTTTTCCCGCTTTATAGTTGTATTCTTCCGCCTCCCACTTCATATGTTCCGGAAACTCTATTCCCTTTTCTTTCAACCCCCTTGTAAAACCTTCAAACCTTAACCTTTGCGACTGCGCTTCCTTTAACAATCCCGAAATGAACCCTATTTTATTGTATCCGCACTGCGCCAGATATTTGCCGGCTTCATATCCGCCTTTTTCGCTGTCTGACACAACCCTGTATGTATTTGTACTTTCGCCTTCAATGACAACCGGGGCTATTCCTGATTTTAAAAGCTGTTCTTTATGCCCTTCGCCCAGATTAAAAGACATTATTATCGCGGCGCCGGCTTTTTTTTCTTCTGCTATTTTCCCGTAAATATAATCCATTCCGCCTTTTTTATCCGCGGCTTTTGCCGTGTAAACAAGCAGGTCATAGCCCGAATCATAAGCCCTTGCCTGAACCGCCCAGAGCATCTGAACCGTATACATATTACGAAGGCTTGGAACTACCACCGCTATATTCTTTGTCCCGTTCATATTTCCTCCATATTTATTATTCCGCGGTAAATTCAACTCCGGACATCATCACTTTGTGTTCCGCGGTCTCTCCGCCTATGTATCCCTTCCCGTCAATGTACCAGTGATTTTCCTCTTTAATCTTTCCGTCGCCCTGATCCATTAATATACGCACACGCCACGCTTCTTTTTCTTCCCCTTTAAACAGCACCTTTTTCATTTCAACAGTTTCCATGTCCATTTTTATTTTTCTGTTTATCACAATAGGCCAAAGCATTGCCGCGGCCTCTGTTTTCTGCTGCCACTTTTCACCCTGAATAAAAGGATATTTTACAAAAAGCACTTCTTTTTTTAAAACAACATCATAGCTTAGAAATTTAAAGAGAGGATACGGATACCTTATAAGTTTCATATACGCGCCGGACTCCTCCGCCCGGACAAAGAAACGCACGTCAAAACCCGGCACATTGTAAAAATAATAATTCTTCCCGTCTATTTTGCGCTCTTCCGCGATTACAGCTTTCACTTTAAGGATTTTTTTAGGCTCTGACTTAAAATACCCCTCGTAGGTCCACGTGTCATTCACGTTAATCGGGTACCAGCTCTCCGCGTTCATTACGCCGGATATAACAGCCGTGAAAAACAATATCAGAATAATTTTTTTTGCCATATCATACCGCCTTTATATATTCAAATTTTTATATCACTGATGGCAGTTTTTTAAAACTCCCATCCCCCGCGCACTGTTTTTGTCATATTCTGCCACCAATCAAAAAGAAAATACACCCTGATATAAGGGCCTCCGTAATCGGCTGTATCCATATTCAGTTCATCCGAAGCCCAATTCCAACCCGCCTGAATACCGGTTCCAAAAAAACGGTTAACCCAAAAATTTATTTCCCCGCACAGATCCGCATAATTAATCATATAGAAATTATGCGCCTGATAGAATTGAAAGCCTGTTTTAATTCCCGCATTACCTGAAAAACTGAATTTTCCGCCTGGCTGTCCAAACTGATATTTTATTCCAATCCCCGTAATAAATCTGTCACTTTCAGGAATCACGTTCTCTACAAGTTTCATAGGCGGACTTATTTCATACCCCGCTTCCAGCGCGAATATTAGATCCATTTTTGAAAGCCAGTTCATTTCAATTACAAGCGGATATGCCACGCCGTTTTTCATCAGCTTTATGCCACCGCCAGAACTAAACCACAGTTTTTCTTCCAGACAAAAAGCAGGCAGGGTAAAAACAATAAACAGTAGAATTAAAAGTGTTTTTTTCACTGTTTACTCATAGCCATTATTTTCTGTTTTTCACTCATCTTTTCTATGGCGTAACGCAATGCCACACGGGGCATCTTACTCCTATTGCCGCACACAAACTTAAACACTTCACCGTTATTCAGTTTTGACGCTTCTTTTAACGCCCAGCCATATCCCTTAAGCACAAGCGGATGCGGGTCGTTTAAAAGTTTTTTGGAAAGCTTAAAGATTTCCTTTAAATACATGCCCCTTTTGCCAGGCACAATGAAGGTGACGCACGCGGCGCGCCTTACTATAAATTTTTCGCTGTCAGCCCACTTTAAAACTTCCGGCAGAAGCTCCGGGAACTTAAAAAGAAATTCCGCCGCAACATGCGTTCCAAGTGAATCGCAGTCGCCCCAGTCTTCCAGATCCCGCCTTACCCACCTGTTGATAAATTCAAAGTGCTTTTTTTCATATTGTTTTTTTGCCTTCCATATGGCTTCAATGCCTGTTTTTCTTACGTCATAAATGCCTGAAGAAATAAGGGCGTCACAATCAGCAAAGATTTCATCAGCCGGTTTATTTTTAATTTCAAGATAAATTTCAGAAGCAAGCTCGTTTATCACAGGCAGCCTTGCGCCTATTATTTCGCGCGCGTTGACCATAATGGATTTCTTATGAATATCCCTGTATTTCCTGTCAGCTTTGGCGGCAAGCCGGTCTTTAACCCTTTGCACAAGAGTTTTTTGTCCCATTTAATCTCCGGTTTCAGGTTTATAATGTCATTATCAACCAAAAAAGGCCCTGATTCAAGACCTTTTTAACCAATAAATCCGCCCCTTACCCGGAGTTTTTTCTGTTAAACTTACTTTTTCTTTTTTACAGGTTTCTTCGCCGCCGGTTTTGTTTCCTGCTTTGGCGCGCTTTTGGCTTCCAGTTTGCCCTTCAGATATATGATAAACGGCGGGAGTATGGAAACAAAAATAATACCCATTATAACCAGTGTGAAATTCTCCCTTACCACAGGTATATTACCGAAGAAAAATCCCGCGAATACGCAGAGCATAACCCACGCGGCCGCGCCTATCACGTTAAAGGATAAAAAACGTAAATAATTCATTTCGCCGATGCCTGCCACAAAAGGCGCGAATGTCCTTATAATAGGAATGAACCTGGCAAAAATAATGGTCTTGCCCCCGTGTTTTTCATAAAAAGCGTGCGTCTTTAAAAGGTGCTCTTTTTTTATAAGAAAAAGTTTGTCTGCCCTGTATATAGGCTCGCCTATGAATTTGCCAATGTGGTAATTTGCGGTGTCCCCAAGGACAGCCGCCGAAAACAGAACAAGCACAAGAATCCAGACATTTAAACCGGTGCCGGAAGCCGATGCAATCACATTAGCGGTTGAAGTGACGCCTTCAGCGCCGCCCGCAGCGGATACGGCAGACGCAACAGGAGCCGCCGCAATCGCGGCCAGCGCGCCGGCAGCAAAAAGCATTGAATCGCCCGGAAGTATGGGTGTGATAACAAGCCCTGTTTCGCAGAAAACTATTAAAAATAATATCAGGTATGTCCACATACCGTAGTTATTTACAATTTCAACCAGATGTTCGTCAATGTGCATGATAAAATCAAACAGAAACATAATTAATTCCATCGGTTCCTCCTTAAGCATATTGTCTGAATGGCGTATATTATATAATAAAACCCGTTAAAGTAAACCGCTCTTTTTATTGATTTTTATCCTTGTTCCTGTTATATTTACCTGTTTAAATTAACCGCATATTTTTTAAAAAGGGGAACTCAAATGAAACAATATTTTATTGCTTTTATTACTTTTACCATTGTGCTCTTTTCGGCATTGTCCTGTAAAAACGCCGTAAATCCGGCGGCGCCTGTGCCGACAAACACACCCAACGCGGAGCAGACAGCCGCGGCAATTGTTACACAAACAGGCAATATTTACGCCACCCAAACAGCGGTTTCCGCCGTTAACACAGCCCTTGCAATTGTAACCGCCATAGGCGAAGCGCACGCCACGGAAACCGCGGTTTCTGCAAGGCATACCACAGAAGCAATAATGACACAGCTGGCAGCAGGTTCCGCGACGCCGACATCAACACCCACGCATACAGCGACAAACGGCGCCACACCGGATAATACGGCAAACATAAACCTTAGCCACACTTCCACCCCTGCCGCGGAGCCTAATTTTACCCTTAACATTCAGCTTCCGCAGGCGGCTCCGGGTAAACCGATATATATAACAATGGCGCCGGCCGCCCATCTGGCAGACCCCGATTACGCAATCTTATATAATACAGCATGCCCAAACGAATCTTATTTTTCAGTTTCACTGGAATTGGCTGAAGAAGGCACTTACTTCTGTTATGTCCTTGTGGACAACGACCTGTCAGGCCTGCCGGAAGACATTTTCAGCCAGTCAACTTACGGAGACTACATTACAACAAGCCTGCCATCTTTCTATGCATTATTCGGCGGTTCACATTCTATAACCCTTGGCACAAATACAATAACCCCCACCCCCACAATTGACATAAACGCGGATAATGACAGCGACGGGGTGCCATACAGCCAGGACTGCAATGACAATAACAGCACCGTATATCCCGGCGCGGATGAAATATGCGGGGATGATATTGATAATGACTGTGACGGCGAAATAGATGAAGACTGCGACATGGACGGCGACGGCTATCCCGCAGGCGAAGACTGCAATGATTATGATGAACATATGAACCCCGGCGCGGCAGATATCTGCGACGGTATTGACAATGACTGCGACGGTATGGTGGACGAAGAATGCCCGATTGATAATGACTATGACGGAATTCCGGAAAGTGAAGACTGCAATGATTATAATTCTTCCGTAGGCGCGGCTGTAAATTATTACGCAGACAACGACGGCGACGGCTTTGGAAATCCTGAAATTTCAGAATTGTCATGTGTCCCTGTTCCCGGACATGTAATAAATAATTCAGACTGCGACGATACTGACCCTTCTATTAATCCCGACACAACATGGCATATGGACGCTGACAGCGACGGTTTTGGCAGCGATACAGACACAATACAAAACTGCAGCCCTCCTCCGGGTTATATTTTAACAGGCGGAGACTGTGATGATGAAAATCCCGAATTAAACCCTCTTACCGCGTGGTATCCTGACCTGGATCAGGACGGATATGGAAGTTCCAACCCTTTATCACAGGTGCAAGCGTGCGTTCAGCCCGAAGGCCATATAAGGGATAACTCTGACTGCAACGATGAAGACTCTTTAATTAACCCCGATACAGTATGGTATCCTGATATGGACGCCGACGGTTTTGGCGACGCTAATTATCCGTTATCCTCCTGCGAACAGCCCGCGGAACACATATCTAATAACGAAGACTGCGATGACAATGACCCCGCCGCCTTTCCGGGCGCCGTGTGGTACCGGGACGCGGACGGCGACGGATACGGAAATCCCAATGATTCTATTATTAACTGCCTGCCGACTGACGGCTATGTAAGCAATAACAGCGACTGTGACGACACGGATGAAGCCTTAAACTTAGTGTCAGTTTACTATATGGACGCGGACAACGACGGCTATGGCAATTCTTCCGTATGGATTGAAAGCTGCACACAGCCCGCCGGATATGTCTTAAATAACACGGACTGCAATGACAGCGATCAGTTCATAAATCCGGAAACTATGTGGTGTCAGGATCTTGATGATGACAGTTACGGGAACCCTTCTGTATGCCAGGCTTCATGCCCGCAGCCTTACACGGGATATGTAAGAAATAATAATGACTGCGATGATACTGATCCGGCAATAACATATACTTTATGGCTTCAGGACGCGGACAGCGACGGCTACGCGAATTCATCCGTAAGGTCTGTTGCGTGCGTTCAGCCCGAAGGTTATATATCTGTCAGTTCTTCCCTTGGAGAAGACTGCGACGACGAAAACGCTCTTATAAATCCCGGCGCCTCCGAAATCTGCGGCAACGGCGTTGACGACAACTGCGACGGCGTGCCCGATGAAGGCTGCGAATAAATAAACTATTTCCTTTAATTCGCCGCTATTAATAATATTACAGAACCGTATTCTTTTTATCCTGAAAATAATTTTAAAAGCATCGGGCTCAAGAGAAATGTTACATAATGATCCAATTACACCGCATAACCTTCACCGTTACATCTGTCCCTCCGTGCATCCGTACCTCCGTCCCTCTTCACTTTTATATTTGGTATTTTATTTAAAACCTGTTATAATTTCCGCTGTTTAACAAACACACGGAGATAACATGGCCCTGACAGAAGAGATACAGAAAAGAAGGACGTTTGCCATAATAAGCCATCCTGACGCCGGAAAGACCACGCTTACGGAGAAGTTTCTGCTGTTCGCGGGCGCCATTCAGTCGGCCGGCGCGGTAAAGTCCAATAAAATCAAAAAAACCACTGTTTCCGACTTTATGGAAATAGAACGCCAGCGCGGAATTTCGGTTGCTTCCGCGGTTATGAGTTTTGAATATAATAATCTTAAAATAAACCTTCTTGACACGCCGGGCCATAAAGATTTCGCCGAAGACACTTACAGGACGCTGACCGCCGTTGACAGCGTCATACTTGTGGTTGACGGGGTAAAAGGCGTTGAAGAGCAGACCGAAAAATTAATGAACGTGTGCCGCATGCGCAGCACCCCCGTGATTGTCTTTATAAACAAACTTGACCGCGAAGGCGGATACCCGGTTGACCTTCTGGACGAACTTGAAAAAAAACTGGACATAAGCGTATGCCCTTTAAGCTGGCCAATTTCCCGCGGTTCCGACTTTAAGGGCGTTTACAGCCTTCACAGGAAAAAACTGATGCTTTTCCAGCCCAACAAAGCAGACGAAGACGCAGGCATTGAAATACCGTCTTTATCCGACCCACTTTTGGACACCTATGTGGGAGGGCATAACGCGGCAAAACTGCGCGAGGACGCCCAGCTTATTGAAGGCGTTTACGGCAGTTTTAACAAAGAAGAGTACCTTGAAGGGATACAGGCGCCGGTCTTTTTTGGCAGCGCCCTTAATAATTTCGGCGTACGCGAGCTTCTTGACACTTTTACCGAAATAGCGCCGCCTCCCAAGGCAAGGCAGGCCGATACCCGCGAAGTGCAGCCGCAGGAGGAAAAATTTTCCGGTTTTGTATTTAAGATTCACGCCAACCTTGACCTGCGCCACCGCGACAGAATCGCTTTCTTCCGCGTATGCTCCGGAATGTTTGAACGCAATAAATTCTATAAACACGTCCGCCTTGATACGGACCTTCGGTTCAACAACCCCGCAAGTTTTATGGGGCAGAAAAAAGAAGTTATAGACGAAGCTTTTCCCGGCGATGTTATAGGCCTTTATGACAGGGGCAATTTTAAGATAGGCGACACGCTGACGGAAGGCGAAAAAATGAATTATCAGGGCATACCCAGTTTTTCGCCGGAAGTTTTCAGGGAGCTTATCAACACTTCATCAAAGGCCAAACAGCTTGAAAAAGGCATTTCGCAGCTTACCGACGAAGGCGTGGCGCAGCTGTTTTTAATGGACCAGGGCAGGCGCAAAATAGTGGGGACAGTGGGGCTTCTGCAGTTTGACGTAATACTGTACCGCCTTGCCAATGAATACGGCGCTGACTGCAGGTTTGAACAGTTAAACATTCATAAAGCGTGCTGGGTCACTTCAAAAGACCCCAAAAAGCTGGAAGAGTTCTGCAGGGATATGGCGGACAGGATAGCAAATGACAAAAACGGAAACCCCGTATTTTTTTCAGAATCAGAATGGATGCTTAATTATCACATTAAAAAATACGACAGCATTGACTTTCATTTCACGTCAGAATTTAAAAAATAAAACCCGCCTTACTTTACCGGCAGTTTCACATAGTTAAGCCAGAACTTTTCTATGTATTTTACAATCTCTATAAATTCGGTTATGGCAAACGGTTTGGTTATATAGCAGTTGGCCTTGTACTCATACGACTTATTAATATCATTCTCGGCGTCGGAATTTGACAGCACCACCACCGGTATTGAACTTATATTTTTATCCTCTTTAATCTCCTTTAAAACTTCCAGGCCTCCCATTTTGGGCAGCCTTAAATCAAGAAGTATAATATCCGGCCTTGGAGCGTCCTTGTATTTTCCTTTTTGTTTTAAAAAATTAACCGCTTCCTCCCCGTCGCCGACAATGCTTAAGTTGTTCTGCACCTTGCTTTCCCTGAAGGCCTCCACAACCAGCCTTACATCACTTGGTTTATCCTCTACTACCAGAACCGATAGTTTAGCCATATTTTCAACCTTTCCGCCATATAGTTTTTACGCTTTTTAATTCCGGCCGGTTTTTTTAAGCCATATTTCATTTATATACTTTATTATCTCCACAAATTCGGAAAGTTCAAGCGGTTTTGTCATGTAGGAATTTGCCCTGTGTTCATACGAATCAAGAATATCCTCTTTCGCGTCGGAATTGGTAAGCATAAACACCGTGATATCTTTCGTGGAACTGTTTTCCCTTATTTCCTTTAACACTTCCCTTCCGTTTTTTTTGGGCATCTTTATGTCCATTATCACAATGTCGGGAGTCTGTGCAGACGCGTATTTACCTTTTTTAAAGATATAGTTCAAAGCCTCTTCACCGTCATAGACCGCGTTCAAATCTGTTTCAATATTTAGAATACTGAAAGCTTCCTTTACAAGCCTTACATCGCTTTCTTTGTCCTCCACAAGCAACACCTTCGGTTTAATCATTTGCTTCCCTCCTTTGCGGAATTGTAAAATGAACCCGCGTCCCTTTTCCCGGTTCTGAATCTATCCATATTCTGCCCCCCCAATTCTCCACGATTTTTTTACAGATTGTAAGCCCTATTCCCGTTCCGGGATATTCTGCGTCAGAATGAAGCCTTTCAAACAGCCCAAAAACCCTCTCCGCGTATTTTCTTTCCATTCCTATGCCGTTGTCCTCAACGGTTATTGTCCAGTCCTCCTCACCGGATTGAGCGGATACTTTTATTAAAACCTCTTTTTCAGAACGGAACTTCACGGCATTGCCTATTAAATTGTTAAAAAGCTGCAGTATCTCTATTTTATTTCCTTTTATCACAGGAAGGTTTCCGTGTTCCAGACGCCCGGTGACATTAATAAAAAAATCAGCCTTTATCTCATCTATTATTTTATTCAGTTCCACCTCGGCGATTTCGGTTTTTTTCCTTCCAATTCGGGAATAGGTCAAAAGCGACTGGATAAGTTCAAACATCCTCTTTGTGCCGCCCATGGCGTAATCCATAAACTCTATCACTTCTCCGGACAGCTCCGCTTTATGCCTTAACTGTATAAGATCAAGGTAATTGGATATCATCCTTAAGGGCTCTTTTAAATCGTGCGAAGCCACATAGGCAAACTGTTCAAGTTCCGCGTTTGTATGTTCAAGCTCCCTTATTACTTTTTTCATCCGGTCTTCCTGTTTTTTTCTTTCCGTGATATCCCTCATATTCAGGACAATACCGTTTACCACAGGGTCATCAACCATTTTTTTGACCGTTACATCCAGGATTACAAGCCGGTTATCTTTTGTCTTGGCCCTGTGTTCTGCGTTCACTATTTCCCCGTTTGCAAGCCCTTCGGCTATATCCGTAAACCTGCCCTTCTGGTATCCCTGGGAAAACCGGCTTATATGCTGCCCTTCAATTTCCGCACGGGTATACCCAAGAACTTTAAAAAAAGCCTGGCTTGCGTATTTAATTATACCGTCCTTGCCCACCACTAAAATAATGTCAGAAGATTCTTCGGTAAGCGCCTTGTAATACATTTCGCTTTCAAGAAGCGCTTTTTCCATTTTTTTACGTTCGGAAATGTCCCTGACAGTGGTCAGGTACCTTTTTTCGTTATTGATGTTAAACTGATGGACATTCACCTCAACAGGCGACAGCCTGCCGGAAAAATGTTTCGCGACAGTCTCAAAAGATGCGTGGCCTGTAGTTTCAAGAATTTTAATAATTTGTAAGGCGTGAGCGTCATTATAATCAGCTATTAAATCCCTGGGCTTCATTTTAAGCATCATTTCTTTGGTATAGCCGTATTCATGTATCGCGGTTTCATTTACTTCATAAAAATAAGAAGGTGTGCCGCCTTTTTCCAGTTTGTTTACAAGTATCGGGTCGCCTGCATTTTCAAATAAAAGCCTGTAGTTTTCTTCGCCGGCGCGTATACTTTTTTCCAGATTCATTTTTTGGACAGCCATTCCGGTTATCTTGGCGCAGTCCCTGGCAAATCCCTGTTTTGCCGGGGTCCAGAAATTATCTTTTTCCGAGCAAAAAACCATTGTCCCCGCCAGTTTCTGGTTAATATAACACGGGACAGCCATTGCTTCTGAAATACCCAGTTTTTTCTTAATAACGGGGAGTACAGTTTTCATTATTGCCTTAAGCCCTTTGCCGGCCCTGGAAAGAAGTATATCGGCGTTATAAATACCCGCGGTATATTTTTCATCATATTCATTGTGATGCGGTATTTTAAACCGCCCCATAACTTTTTTAAGGCCCGGCGCGGCCCATTCCACCGGAAAATGATTAACCCCTCCGGCTATCTCCGACCAAAAAGCCCTGCTGCATCCCATCGCCTCCGCAGCTGTTTTAATAAGCGCCTCAATCATTTCATTTTTTCCCGCGGTTTCAAAAGCGGACTTTTCAAGCATCAGCGCGCGCCCTTTGTTCAGGCGGTTCTGTTCGTTTAGCAGTTCCTCTTCTTTCTTTCTTTCAGTTATATCCCTGCAAATGGCGATAAATTCCAGGCTGCCTTTTGATTTAACAAGATAGCCCCTTATTTCCATTATTACAACGGCGCCTGAAATTGACTTTAATCCTATTTCAACTTTTACCTTGCCGCTTTTTATGACCTCTTTAAGCATCTTTAGATTAAACTCACTCTTGCCGCCGTCAACAATGTCTTTTAATTTTAAACCCACAAACTGTTCTTTTGTATATCCAAGCGTTTCTTTTACCCTTCCGTTTACTTCCGCAATCTGCCAGTTCATTCCTCCTGCTCCGGCGCGGACAACAGCCACCAGGTCGCCCACGGATTCAAAAAGCAGCCTGTATCTGCCTTCGCTCTGTTCAAGCTGGTCTCTTGTTTTTATTTCACCGGACAAATCCCTTGCCGAAGCTATCACCATTTCCAGTTTCTGAAATTTAAAGTTTGAAAGACTTACAAGGGCCGGAAAATATGAACCATCCCTGCACATCAGCTTGGTTTTATAGGAAATTCTGCCCTGCCTGTATTCCATCTTTTTATGGATTGCCTTGACATATTTCCTGTCTTGCGGATGTACCGCATTTGCCGGCCCAAGCTTTTGAATTTCATCCCTTGAAAATCCGGTTTTTTTGCACATCGTTTCGTTAACTTCAAGTATTTTACCCGGAAACCCGGATTTATTTATGCTGTATATCATTATGCAGTCGCTTATGCTGTTGAACAGTTTTCTGTAACGTTCCTCTCCCTCAACAAGGGCTTTATGGGCAAGCCTGTCTATTGTAACGTCAGTCCCATAGCATATAATGCCTTCAACTTTCCCTTTTTCATCTTTCAAAAGGGTGTTTTTCCATTCTATCCTGTGTATTTTCCCGTCCGCGGATATAATATCATTTTCAAAATACCTTACGTTTTTTAAATTTCCGGCAAAAACCGATTTAAAAAGCGCGGATAATTTTTTTCTTTCTTTGCGCGGAATATAATTATTAATCCAGTTTTTACCATGACACTCTTCTCCCCTGATGCCAAGAATACTTTTCCCTTCTTCGTTTATAAATACAATGCGTGATTTTTCATCAAGTATCAGGTATATGCCGGAAGATTCATAAATATACCTTTCAAGCCCTTCAGGCAGCATTATTTTAGGCGCTGATTTTGCGGTACCCGGCATAAATACTCCCCCTATCCTTTTGCGCCAAGGTCTTTTACGATATTCTTTAAAAGGGAAAAGCCGTGCGGTTTTTTGATAAAACTTGCGGCTCCAATTGACAAAAGGCGCTGCTCCAGCCCTTCTTCTTCGGCGGCAGTGCACATAATAACCGGTATGTCTTTTGTAAGTTCGCTTAGTTTTAATTCCTTTAACGCCTCTTCGCCGCTCATCTCCGGCATTTCCACATCAAGAAGAATCAGGTCGGGTTTCTCCTTCTTTGCCATATCAACGCCTTCACGGCCGTTTACGGCGGAAAGGACCGTATACCCCTCCCCTTTTTCAAGATAAATTTTAGCGATTTTCTGCTGCATCGGTGAATCATCCACAAGCAACACCCTCATATCAATACCTCCTTTTTGAATTTCACGCCACTGTCAGTTCACTTATCCTGCAAAAGTTTCCTTTTGGCAGCCGCGGCGTCGGCGATGGCTGCAGGTATTTTCTTAAGCCCCGCCACCAGGTCAACGCCCCCTGCTTTTATGGCTTCCTGCGGCATTCCAAACACCACACACGACGCCTCATCCTGCGCGATATTAAAGGCGCCTGCCTGTTTCATCTTCAGCATTCCTTCGGCGCCGTCCGCGCCCATACCCGTAAGAATAACGCCTACGGCATTCGCTCCGGCGCTTAAGGCAACCGAATGAAACAGAACATCAACAGACGGCCTCTGCCTTTGCACCCTTGGGCCGTCCTTTATTTCAACCCTGTACATGGCTCCGGAACGCCTTAAAACCATATGTTTATTTCCCGGCGCTATAAGTGCCCTGCCTGTTGAAACATAATCTCCGTCTTTTGCCTCCAAAACCTGCATGACGCATTCATTATTAAGGGATTCGGAAAATGAACGCGTAAAATTTTCAGGCATATGCTGTACAATAACCATTCCCGGCGCGTTGGAAGGCATGGCTTTTAATATATGCCTTATCGCCTGCGTTCCGCCCGTGGAAGCGCCTATCGCAACAATTTTTTCGGTTGTTGTCTCCAGTCTTATATTATCCGCCGCGGTATTATCCTGCGCAGTCAGTATTTTTTTAATGTTTGCTCCGGCGGCGGCGCGTATTTTATCGGAAAGTTCTATCGCAAGGTCGCTCACCGTGTAGGCCTCGCCGGGTTTGCACAGCACTTCCACCGCGCCCAGCTGAATGGCTTCAAAAGCAAGTTTGCTTCCGGCGGGCGTCAGCGAAGACACAACAATCACAGGCATCGGTTTATAATGCATTAATTTTTTTAAAAATGTTATGCCGTCCATCTTTGGCATCTCAATATCCAGTGTTATGACATCAGGATTCAGACGCACTATCTTATCACGCGCCACATAAGGGTCAGGCGCGGTCCCTATCACTTCTATGTCGGCGGTCTTTGACAGCTCCAAAGACAGTACTTTCCTTACTATCGCCGAATCATCCACAACCAGCACTTTAATCATTTTTATTTGGCCCTGCCGGTTCCTTCAACATTTACGGAAACCGCGACCGGCATCCCTTCAACCATAAATTTTACGTCGGCGGATTTCACCGCTTCTTCCCACTCGTTTGAACCTATTATAAAAGCGTCAGGCGGAGTCAGATCCGCGGTGGCTTGTTTTCCGAAAGCCTCTGTTACAAAATGGCCGCAGGTAAGGTTTATGAATTCCTTCATCGCGTCGCAGCCGCTTCCGGTTTTGGCGCATTCCTGTTCAGGCTCCGTGCCAAGGACATTTGCGGCAAGAACAAAACAAAAACCCTTTGTCGAGGCGACAGACATAGTTCCGCTGTATTGCCCCTTAAATCCCACATCAGAACGCACATAAACATTTTCCGGTTTATAAACAAAATCCGCTTCGCCGGCGGGTTCCCCGAACATCATCGCGTACTTTGAAAGGATTTCGTGAAATACCTTTTCAAGAGCAGACGCGTAATCGGACATGTCATTCCCCCCTTTTGTCAAGATTGAGTATGCTTTCCGCAAGTTCCTTTATATTTTCAGGGGTGAACGGCTTCCTTAAATACGCTTTTATCCCCTTTGCCATCATCTCTTCTATCCTTGTCTCGCTTCCCTCGCTGGACACTATTACAACGGGTATGCTTTTCAGCATCCCGTCCTCCCTCATTCTCTGAACCATTTCCACGCCGTTCATACGCGGCATGTTTATGTCCGCAAATACCAGGTCTATCCACTTGTTTTGAAGCACTTCAAGCGCTTCCTCGCCGTCCGCGGCTTCGTGAAGCTCGCCGATTTCTATGGACGACAACTGAAGTATCTTTTTAATGATGGTCCTGGTGGTTATAGAATCATCCACAATCAAAAAATTATAAGCCATAGTTCTTTCCTCCTTACAGAATTTTTTCCACTCCGCCTGATTTTACCGTAACTATTCCGGTTGCCGCGTCAATTGAAACCGTGCGCGCTATGCAGCCGCCCACATCCTCCCCGGAAATAAACACCTGGTTCTTCCAGAGAAGTTTTCTTGCCATTATGTAATTACGCTCGCCGATTTTAAAAAATTCATCCGCTTCATTTTTTACGGTCGCCCCGGCAAGTTTAAGTATTATCCTCTTTTTTTCCGCCCCAAGCTGGTATGCTTTTTCAAAGAGCAGAGGAATTCCCGTGTCCACAAATACGGAAGGCATTAAAAGCGCCTTTTGCCCGTTTAAGGACGACTGGGGCAGCTGCGCGTGCAGCAGGCCCGCGACTTTTGCCACCGGGTCATAGATTGTGACGCCAAGGCACGTTCCAAGCGAATATGTAATAAGCCTGTCTGCGGGGTTCCTGGTGACTTTTAATCCTCCGATTTCAACAGATATATCCATTTTGCCGCCCCTTTATTTTGTGTAAACCGACGGGCCTGTCCTGGTAAACCCGTCGCTGATTTCTATCAGGCTTTCCGTAAGCCCTATTATAAGCAGCCCGCCGGGTTTTAACAGCCTGTGAAATTCCACAGCAAGCCTGCGCCTTAAATCCTTATCAAAATAAATCATCACATTCCTGCAGAATATTATATCCATGGGCCCTTTCATCGGAAAAGGCATCTCCGTCAGGTTTAACCTTCTGAAAAGCACCATTTCGCGGATATCAGGCCTGACAGAAAAAAACGCCTTATCTCCGGACTTTACTTTTTCCATATATTTGCCCTTTATGTCGGGCGGTATTGAAAGTGTTTTTTCTTCTTCATATACGCCCTGATGCGCCAGCCCA
>Ga0209717_1001184_pt1 | contig 29249 bp, 28 predicted proteins | sample AD_UKC048_MetaG_FD_184418 | JGI IMG/M metagenome (GOLD analysis project Ga0209717, IMG submission 184418) | Active sludge microbial communities of municipal wastewater-treating anaerobic digesters from USA - AD_UKC048_MetaG (SPAdes) (version 2) | ecosystem: Engineered > Bioreactor > Anaerobic >...
TCCTGGCCGCCGGCCGCGGCGAACGCATGCGGCCGCTGACCGACCACACGCCGAAGCCGCTGCTGCGCGTGCGCGGCAAGCCGCTGATCGAGTGGCACCTCGAGGGCCTGGCGCGCGGCGGCGTGCGCGACGTGGTCGTCAACACCGCCTGGCTGGAGGAGCAGATCGTCGCCACGCTCGGCAACGGCGAACGGTTCGGCATGGCCATCCGCTACTCGCTCGAAGGCCGCGACCACGGCGGCGCGCTGGAAACCGCCGGCGGCCTGAAGAAGGCGCTGCCGTTGCTGGGCGTGTCGGGTGACGCGCCCTTCTGGTACGTCGCCGCCGACGTCTTCGCACCGGCCTTCGACTTCGGCCCCGCAGCGGCCTCGGCCATCCAGGCCGGCCAGCTCGGCCACCTGTGGATGGTGCCCAACCCGCCGCAGCACCCGGGCGGCGACTTCGGCCTCGCCGGCGGCCTGGCCACGGTGGCGGACGGTGGCGCGAGCTTCACCTGGTCGGGTATCGGCCTGTTCCGACCGAATTTCGTCAACGAGCTGATGGCCGAGCTTGCGCTGGGCGAGAAGGCGCGGCTGCGCCCTTACCTCGACGCAGCGATCGCGCAGCGGCGCCTGGGCGCCCGGCGCTGGGAGGGTGGCTGGGCCGACGTCGGCACGCCCGAGCGATTGCGTGCGCTCGACGAGGGCGACGGCTGCACTACTGCGCCAGCGGCCGCGTGATCGTATCGATGCGCGCCAGCCATTCGGGCGTCAGCCTGTCGACCACCTCCAGCGCACCCAGGTTGCCGCGCAACTGATCCAGCCGCGAGGCACCGGTGATCACGGTGCTGACGTGCGGGTTTCGCGCCACCCAGGCGATGGCCAGCTGCGCCACGCTGCAGCCCAGGTCGGCGGCCACGGCCTCGAGCTGGCCGACGGCGGCGTTCTTCGCCGCATCGGTCAGGCCGGCGACGAGAAAGTCCATGCCCTGCAACGCGCCGCGGCTGCCCGCCGGCACGCCGCCGCGGTACTTGCCGGTCAGCAGGCCCGACGCCAGCGGGCTCCAGGTCGTCAGGCCCAGGCCGATGGCCTCGTACAGCGGCGCGTACTCCTGCTCGACGCGCTGGCGGTGGAACAGGTGGTACTGCGGCTGCTCCATCACCGGCTTGTACAGGTGGTGGCGTTCGGCGATGTCCCAGGCGCTGCGGATGTCGGCCGCGCTCCACTCGCTGGTGCCCCAGTAGAGCGCCTTGCCCTGCGTGATCATGTCGCTCATCGCCCAGACCGTCTCCTCGATCGGCGTGTGCGGGTCGGGGCGGTGGCAGAACACCAGATCGATGAAGTCGAGCTTCATGCGCGCCAGCGACCCGTCGATCGCCTGCATCAGGTACTTGCGATTGAGCGTGTCGCGGCGGTTGACGGCGTTGCCCTCGCGGTCCAGGCCCCAGAAGAACTTGGTCGAGACGACGTAGTTCAGCCGCGGCCAGTTCAGTGCGCGGATCGCCTCGCCCATGACGACCTCGCTGTGGCCGCGCGCATAGGCTTCGGCGTTGTCGAAGAAGTTGACGCCCGCGTCCATCGCGGCGGCAAGCATCTCCTGCGCCGCCCGGGTGTCGACCTGGTTGTGGTAAGTGACCCAGGAGCCCAGCGACAGCAGGCTGACTTGCAGGCCGGAGCGGCCGAGGCGGCGGTATTGCATGGTGTCTTTCGGAGGGATCGCTGCACCGATGGTAGCCAGCCAGCGGCGCGACCGTTCGTTCGGCGCGATCGACCGTTCACGCCGGCCGGCCGTGCATTTTTCACGTGGCAACGTTGCAAGGCTTTGATTTGGCGGCCGAACTGGCTAAGGTGCGGGCTGTGAACCTGCTCTCCGCCGTGCTCACCCTGCCGATGGCGATGGCTGCTTCCGCGGCCACGCACTACCTGGCCTCGCGCGCCGTCAAGGCGGTGATGTGGTCGGTCTCGCCCTTGTCCACCGGCGAACCGCAGGCCTTCACCTACGAACGCAACGTCTACTTCACCGCCGACGCCGGTGCGATGCAGGTCGTCGCTGCGGTGCTGGTCGCCGGCGTGGTGGTCTGGCTGGGCGGCGTGACGGGCTGGACCTGGCTGACCGCGCTGGGCGTGCTGGCCTGGGCCGGCGCCTTCGCCTTCGACCTGCGCCGCTGGGAGCGCGTGGCGGTGAGTGCGAACAACCTCTGGTTCCAGCGTGGCCTCGGGCAGAAGGTGCACCAGGTGGCGTTCGAGAACATCCGCGACGTTCACGTCGAGGAACGTGATGCGCGAGGCTTCACGCTGCGCTACGGCACCCGCAACCGTGTCTGCAGGCTGCAGGTGCGCATGAAGGACAAGCGCGTCGTGGCCTTGCCCAAGACCGATGCGGCGAGCGGCCTGGCCGACGTGGAATCGGTGGCCAATCAGTTGCGCCAGCGGTTGCGCCACATGGAAGACCGCGAATCGGTGAAGCGCGCCGAGGCGTCCGGACACCAAGCCGCGCAGGCGGTGGCGCAGGCCCCTGCGGCCGCCGACGACGACATCCGCCGCGCCCTGCGGCGGCTGCGCGCCGGTGCGCTCACGCCCGACGTGCCCAAGGCGGTGAAGTTGCCGAACGAGTCATGAAGCGCGGCGCGGCCGCGAGCCCGCAGGCCTGTGCCCTGCGCCGCACCCGCCTGGCCGAGCAACTGGCCCGGCACGGCGGCGGCGTCGCCGTGCTGCCCACCGCGCCCGAGCGGCCGCGCAGCGGCGACAGCGACCACCCCTATCGACACGACAGCCACTTCCACTACCTGACCGGCTTCGACGAGCCACAGGCCTGGCTGCTGCTCGACGCCAGCGGCCGCAGCACGCTGCTGTGCCGCGAGAAGAACACCGAGCGCGAGATCTGGGACGGCCACCGCGTCGGCCCCGAAGCGGCGCCGGCGACGCTGGGCGTGCACGATGCGCATCCCGTCGAGGCACTCGACAAGCTCGCCGCGGAGCGGCTGGCCAACGCCAGCGCCGTGTGGTTCCCGTTCGGACTGCACGACGGGCTGCAGGCGCGCGTGGACGGCTGGCTCGCCGAGCTGCGCTCGCGCGAGCGCAGCGGCGTGCAGCCGCCGGCCATGCAGCGCGACTTGTCGCCGCTGCTGTCGGAAATGCGGCTCATCAAGGACGATGCCGAACTCGCCACGATGCACCGCGCCGCGCGCATCTCCGCGGGTGCGCATGCGCGGGCGATGCGCTACTGCGCCGAGCACTTTCGCGGCGGCAGCGCCGGCCTGCCGGAGTACCGCATCGAGGCCGAGCTGCTGCACGAGTTCCGCCGCCACGGCGCGCAGGCACCGGCCTACGGCTCCATCGTCGCGGCAGGCGCGAACGCCTGCGTGCTGCACTATGCCGCCGGCGACGCCGAGCTGCGCCCGGGCGAGCTGTGCCTGATCGACGCCGGCTGCGAACTCGACGGCTACGCCAGCGACATCACCCGCACCTTCCCCGCCGACGGCCGCTTCAGCGCCGCGCAGCGCGAGCTCTACGAGCTGGTGCTGGCCGCGCAGCAGGCCGCCGTGGCCGCCACGCGCCCCGGCGCGCGCAAGCAGGACGCCCATTGGGCCGCGGTGCGCGTGCTCTCGCAGGGCATGCTCGACTGCGGCCTGCTCGACCGCAACAAGGTCGGCGATGTCGACGCGGTGATCGACAGCGCTGCCTACCGCGCCTTCTACATGCACGGCACCGGCCACTGGCTGGGCCGCGACGTGCACGACGTGGGCGACTACCTGGCTGCCGACGAAGACCCGGTGGAGCAGCCCGACGGCCTGGGCGGGCGTGTCGTCAAGCGCCCTTCGCGCGTGCTGCAGCCCGGCATGGTGGTGACGATCGAGCCGGGCCTGTACGTGCGGCCGGCCGAGGGCGTGCCCGAGCGCTACTGGAACATCGGCATCCGCATCGAGGACGACGCTGTCGTCACCGCCGGCGGCTGCGAGCTGATCAGCCGCGACGTGCCGGTGGACGCGCGCGAGATCGAGGCGCTGATGCGGGGCTGAGCGGCGGCGCGTCGCGCAGCGCTTCGAGCTGCGCCGAGACGCGCTGCATCACCGAGGTGACGAGTTCGAGCTCGGCCTCGCTGGCGCCGGCCACCATGGCCGCCACCACCTGCGCCTGCACCTGCAGCGTCTGCGCGGCCAGCGCCTGGCCGGCCGGCGTGAGCTGCAGGCGCTTGACGCGCGCATCGGCGGCGTCGGCCTCGCGGCGCACCCAGCCGCGCGATTCCATCTGCGTGAGCAGCATGCTGACGCCGCTCTTGGCGACGAAGCAGCGCGCCGCCAGCGCCTGCTGCGTGATGCCCGGTGCAGTGGCCAGGTTGGCCAGCACCTCGTGCTCGGCCACGCGCACGCCGAGCGCCGCCAGGCGCGCCGTCATCACCGCATCGCACAGGTTGTAGGCGCGCACCACGGCCAGCCAGGACTGGGTGCCGTGCGGGGACGAACGCTGCTTCGGGGCGGGCTTTGAAGTGGCCATGCGATTCGTTCAATCTTGAACTATACTGTTCAACATTGAACCAATTCTAACGCAGCCATGAACCTCTACCTGCGACTCCTGTGGACCCTGCTGCGCGCCTGGCGCTCCCCGCGCCTGGTGCTCGGCCAGACGCTCGAGCGCACGTTGCGCGTGCTGCCCAACGATCTCGACGTGAACGGCCACATGAACAACGGCCGCTACCTGACGGTGATCGACCTGATGCTGGTGGAGTACTTCGTGCGCACCGGCTTCGCGCGGGCGATGCTGCAGCGCGGCTGGCGGCCGATGGCGGGCGGCTCCTTCATCACCTACCGGCGCGGCCTGAAGCCGCTGCAGACCTACACGCTGCGCTTTCGCCTGGACGGCGGCGACGCGCACTGGAACTACATGCGCTTCGAGTTCATGCGCCACGGCCGCGTGTGCGCCGCCGGCTACATGAAGGGCGCCGCGGTGGCGCGCGACGGGCTGGTCCCCAACGCGTTGTCATACGCGGCGATCGGCCTGGCCGTGCCCGACACCGCCGTGCCCGAGCCCGTGCGCCACTGGCTGGCCGCCGAGCACGGCGTCATGAATGCCGCCTGGTAGGCAGCCCGCTGAGACCGACCATGCCCACGCAGATCCTCATCGTCGCCGGCGCCCTGATCTTCGGGCTGCTCGGCACCGTGCACCTGGCCTACACCTTCTTCACCGGCCTGTTCTCGCCGCGCGACGCCGCCACCGAGGCGTCCATGAAGCTCACCCATCCGCGGCTCACCCGGCGCACCACGCTGTGGAAGGCCTGGGTCGGCTTCAACGCCAGCCACAGCCTGGGGGCAATCCTGTTCGCAGCGGTGTACCTGCTGCTCGCGCTCGCGCACATGGACTGGCTGCGCGACGCCCCCGGCCTGGTGTGGCTGGCCGCGCTGGGCGCGCTGGCCTACCTGGCACTGGCCGTTCGCTACTGGTTCCGCACGCCGCTGATCGGCATCGCGCTGGCCAGCGTCTGCTTCCTCGCCGCCGCCATCGTTCTGAGCGTCTGAGCCGCCGCAGCGAGGCGCCTCTGCAAGTGCGCAGCGCAGGCGGCTCACCTCAGGCCGACGCTGGCCAGCTTCGCAGGGCCTTCGCTTTGGCCTGAGCCGCGGCCCGCGTGCCGTGGAAGAAGGCCTCCTCGAATACCGAGTAAGCCGACAGGTCGGCATGCGCGAAGTGCACTCGTGCACTTCCGCGAGTCAGCTCCTGCAGCGCCGCGTGGCCGCGCAGTCCCGGCACCGGGACGCTCATCGCGTGGCCGTAGCGCATCAGGTCGATCTGCGTCACGCGCTGGGGCAGGTCGGGGTGCGCCTGCGCCAGATCGGCGATCACGCGCCCGGCCCAGATCGGCGCCGACTCGCCGAGCAGGCGCTGCCGGGCTTCGCGAAGCTGCGCTTCGTCGTTGCCGCCGAGCGCCCAGTAGGCGCTGTACACCGTCGCGCCAGGGTGCGCGCGCAGGTTCTGGTGCATCGCGTCGACATAACCGAGGCCCGCGCTGCCGTAGAGCACGTTGTCCCACGAGGGAGGCGCGCCGCCGCGATCCAGCGGTGGCCGGTCGCACTGCAGGTTGGCGACCAGCCAGGGGGCATGACGCATCGCCGCGACAGCCGCCGACAGCGCTGTCGGCGGGCTCGCGAACAGCCTGTGCGCGACAAACAGCGGCACTGCCAATACGAGCTGCGGAGCACTCCAGCGCTCGACGCGCTGCTCGCGTTCGTTCCACAGGTCGAGCACGACCTCGTCGCGGCGCTCCTCGACACTCAGTGCCACGCTGCCGGTGTGGAGCCGCTCACGGTGCGGCGCGGCCAGCCGCGTGGCGAGCCATGCATTGCCTTCGGGCCAGGTCAGCACGCCCTCGCGCTCGGCGTCGCCGCTGCCGGGGGCATGGAAGCCGTGGCGGCTGGCGAAGTAGTGGATGCCGGCCCAGGCCGACACCTGCGCGGGGCCGGCGCCGTAGTCATCGCGGCAGCAGTAGTCGAGGTACCAGCGCAGCGCGGGCGCGTCGAAGCCCTCGCGGCCGAGCCACTCGGCGAACGGGATCGCATCGAGCGCGGCCAGCGCCGGCGTCCACGCCGCCAGGGCGGTGGGCATGCGGAAAGCGCCGCCCTGCGCGGCGCGGTCGACCGCTTCGGCGAAACGCCGGTACTGCGCCAGCGTGCGCTCGCGCTCGGCGGCCGGGACTGCCTCCACCGGCGGCAGCAGGCCTTCGTGCCAGGTGCCATCGATGAACAGGCGTTCCTGCGGGCTGTGGCACAGGTGGCGCTCGTCGTAGACCGGGCGGCCCATCACGCTGCGGCGCAGGCCCAGATCCTCGAGCAGTTCGATCAGCGCCGTGTCGTGTTCGCCCGGCAGCGGCAGGTAGTGCGCGCCGAGCGGGCAGCCCATGCCAGCCATCGTGTGGCCACGGCTGTTGCCACCAGCGGCGTCTTCCAGCTCGAAGATCTGCACGTCGTCGATGCCGGCTCGCACCAGCCCGCGCGCGGCGGCCAGCCCGGCGATGCCGGCACCGACCACCAGCACGCCGGCGCGGCGGCTCACGGCCGGCGCGGGCAGACGCCCGCTCTTGGCCTCGCGCAGGCGATGGCCACGCTCGTGGCCGGCGCCGACCCAGCGGGCGGTGGCCGCAGCCTCGTCGTGGCGCGCGCAGCCGACGATCGCCGCGCCGGCCAGCCCGGCCGCGCCGGCCAGCCAGCCGCGGCGGCTCAACCCGCTCATTGGTGCACCTTGCCCCACTCCTGCTCGAACAGGTGCACGAGCAGCTGATTCGACAAGCGGTTCGGCTCGGCCGGCACGCGCGCCATGTCGGGCGGGAAGTCGAACAGCGCCGGCAGCCCGGCGAGACTCAGAAAGCGCAGGCCGGCGGGCAACGCGGTCGGCGCACGCCAGGGCCGCCGTCCCGCGATGATGAAGCCCCATTCGCCGAAGCTCGGCACATGCGCGTGGTAGCCGGTGGCGGCCAGGCCGGTGGCCTCGATCGTCGCGGCCACGGTCCAGAAGCTGCGCCGCGCGATCAGCGGCGAGGTGGTCTGCACCACGGCGTAGCCTCCCGCGGCCAGGTGCTCGTCGAGCCGCTGGTAGAAGCTGGTGGTGTAGAGCTTGCCGATGGAGAAGTTGGTCGGGTCGGGGAAGTCGACCACGATCACGTCGAAGTGGCCCGGGTTCGCTTCCAGCCACGCGAAGGCATCGGCGTTCACGATGCGCAGCTTCGGCGAACGCAGCGCGTCGCCGTTGAGCGCGCGAAGCATCGGCGCCGTGGAGAACAGCTCGGTCATGTGCGGGTCGAGCTCGACCAGCGTGACCTCCTCGACGCTGTCGTACTTGAGCACCTCGCGCACCGCCATGCCGTCGCCGCCACCGAGCACCAGCACTTGCTTGGGCGCGCCGTGCGCGGCCATCGCCGGGTGCACCAGCGCCTCGTGATAGCGGTACTCGTCACGCGAGTGGAACTGCAGATTGCCGTTGAGGAACAGCCGCACACCGGCCCCGCCCGAGGTGACGACGACACGCTGGTAGGCGCTGTTCTCGGCGTAGACGATGGCGTCGCCGTAGAAGCGGTCCTCGGCCCAGCGGGTGATGCGGTCTGCGCCGGCGAAGGCCAGGCCCAGCGCCGCCACGGTGAACACGCAGGCCAGCGCGTGCAGGCGCGGCGCACGCAGCTCGCCGCGGAACAGCCACAGCGTCCACAGCGCGACGGCCGCGTTGAGCAGGCCGAAGAACAGGCCCGTTCGGATCAGCCCGAGTTGCGGCACCAGCAGCAGCGGGAAGGCAATGGCCACCGCCAGCGCGCCGAGGTAGTCGAAGGTGAGCACCTGCGAGACCAGGTCCTTGAGCGCATAGCGGTCGCGGAAATGCCGCTTGAGGATGCGCATGACCAGCGGGATCTCCAGCCCGACCAGCGTGCCGACAACCAGCACCAGCGCATACAGCGCGAACCGGAACGAACCCGCCGCCACGCTGTGCAGCGCGAACAGCGAGGCCGGCAGCAGCCCGCCGATCAGCCCGACGAGCAGCTCGATGCGCAGGAAGTGGCCCACCAGCTGCCGCTCGAGGAAGCGCGACAGGTACGAGCCAACGCCCATGGCGAACAGGTAGGTGCCGATGACGGTGGAGAACTGCAGGACGGAGTCGCCCAGCAGGTAGCTGGCCAGTGCACCGGCGGCCAGCTCGTAGAGCAGCCCGCAGGCCGCGACGACGAAGACCGAGGCAAGCAGCGCGACTTCGGCCGGGCGGATCGAGGCCGCCGGCGTCGCGCCCTCGCCGTCAGCCATGGATGGCCGCGGCGACGATCTGCCCGATGGCCAGCGCCGTGGCGCCGACGACGATGGCCAGCGCGACGTTCTTCTTCTCGACGATCTCTTCCCACAGCTTGTACGGCGTCAGCTTGTCGACGATGACGAAGCAGATCCAGAAGATCACCACGCCGATCACGGCGTAGAGCATGGACCCGAAGAAGATGCCCGGCTTCAGCCACTCGATGCCCATCATGTCGTTGCTCCTCGTTGACTCTCTGTGTGATGCGTTCACTTGTGGCTGCCGCCGCTGGACCAGCCGCCGAACGAGCCGCCGCCCGTGCGCCCGCCACTGCTCGAGCTGCGCACGCAATTCTGGTACTCCGCCGAGGCTTCACCGTAGGTGGCGCGGACCTGGCTGCAGTCGCGGCTGTCGTCGCAGCGGAACAGCATCAGCAGGATCACCACCACGAACACCCAGAAGAACGCCTTGGCCAGCAGTGACGAGGCGTTGCCCGACGTCGGCAGCGCATCGCGCTTGAACGAAGCGCTCTTCTCCGGCGCGAGCTTGAAGGCCTTCAGCACGGCGTCTGCGCTGAGCGTTTCGCCGGCGGACCAGATCACTTCCTGGTCGCTGCCCTGGCCCGTCTGCTCGCGATTGAGCCGCCGCGTGCCGAAGGCACCGGTGCCCATGTAGTCGGTGTTGAAGGTCTTCGCGTCGCGCTCGAGTTTCCAGTAGAACTCGCCGAGCACGTAGGTGGCCTTGCCGGCGTAGTCGTACAGCTTGCGGTAGAGCACGCCCTGGTACTTGACGCCGTCCCCGGCGCGCTCGGGCACGCCGGTGATCGGCGCCGACCAGCTCCAGCCGTCTTCGGCATCGACGAGAAACGCGAAGCCCTCGCTGCGGTGGTACAGCAGGTACTCGCGCCAGAAGCTCTGTTCGTCGTCGTCGCCCGAGGCGATCTCGCAGCGCTCGGCGTAACCCACCACCTGCCAGGGCAGCGCCTTCTTGTCGCCGGGTTTGCTCGACAGCGCCAGCGTGCCGGTGCTGCCCAGCGGGATCAGCGGCTCGCTGCCGTTGTCCTGCGCGTAGTGCTTGAGATCGCCGCCGACGCCCTGCGAGACGTCGACCACGGCATGGCAGTTGAAGCAGACGATGGCCTGCGTGGTCGAGAGCTTCACCTCCAGCGCGGTGCCGCAGCTCGGGCATTCGACGCCGCGCGCCTTCAGCGTCTTCTCGCTGGCCTCGGCCAGGCCGGTCATCGCCAGCTCGCTGATCGCCACCGAGCGGCCGACCGACCACTTCGGCACGGCCGGGTCGCCGTAGTCGAGCGTGGCCACTTCGTCGCGCGTGTTGCGCAGGTCGGCGACGACGAAGCCGCGCTCCAGGTTGGGCTTGAAGGGCAGTTCGCCCTGCGCGGCGATCAGCTTGGCCGCCGCCACCGAGGCGACCGACCAGGCCATGCCGGCCACCCGCAGCGACTGCCCGACGCGCAGCGTCTCGGCAGCCGGCGCCGCACCGTCCAGCGGCGCGTCGAACGCGAAGACGTAGCGGCCGTTGTCCTCGCTCAGCCAGCCGGAGCGGCCGTTGTCGAACAGGGCGTGCCACTCGTTCCAGGTGCCCTCGGCATAACGGTACTGCAGCCGCCCGACCAGCGTGAACGGCGCGCCCTGGTGGCGGCCGGCGGCGCCGAGCTGCAGCGGCGAATGGTCGTCGAACAGTTCGGCGCTCTGGCCGATGCGCCGCAGCGCCTCGCCGTCACGGACGATGGAGCTGCGGCAGAAGCTGCAGACCGCGAACGCGGATGCCGCCGAGCGGAACTCGACGGGCGCGCCGCAGTTCGGGCACGCGGCACGGTAGCCGCGCTGAGGGCTGGCTTCGGTGGCCAAGGCGACGGAGCGGCGTCGCGCCTAGACGAGCTTCTTGAGCAGCTCGGCCTTCTTGGCTTCGAACTCTTCCTGGGTGACGATGCCCTTGGACTTCAGCTCGGCCAGCTTCTCGAGCGTGGCCATCACCTCGTCGGGCTTCACGCCCGCCGGCGCTGCGGCGGCCGCGGCGGCCTGCGCCGCCCCGCCCTGCAGGCCCTGCGAGAGCTGTTGCGCCATCACCTGGCCGAGCGCCACGCCGGCGCCCAGGCCCATCGCATCGCCGACCACGCCACCGCCGCCGCCGGCACCCGCCGCGCCTTCGGCGAACTTGGGGATCGCCTGCGCGGTCTGGTACTGCATGAACTTGCCCATGTCGCCGCCGACCATGCCCATGCCGATCTTCTGGTCGAGGATCTTCTGCAGTTCCTCGGGCAGCGAGACGTTCTGCACCGTCACCGCTTCGAGCTTGAGGCCGAGTTTCTCGAAGGCCGGCGAAGTGGCCTGCTGCAACTGGCTGGCGAACTCGATCTGGTTGGCCGCCAGGTCGAGGAAGGCGATGCCGCTGCTGGCCACCGCGTCGGAGATGTGCTGCAGCATGGTCGCGCGCAGCTGGCCGTCGAGCTCGGCCACGGTGTAGCTGTCGCGTGTGCCGGAGATCTCGGTGTGGAACAGCTTCGGGTCGGCGATGCGGTAGGCGTAGTTGCCGAAGGCGCGCAGGCGCACCGCGCCGAAGTCCTTGTCGCGGATGGTCACCGGCTGCGTGGTACCCCAGCGCTGGTCGACCTGCTGGCGCGTGCTGAAGAAGTACACGTCGCTCTTGAACGGGCTCTTGAAGAGCTTGTCCCAGTTCTGCAGGTAGGTGAGCACCGGCAGCGTGGCGGTGGTCAGCGTGTAGCGGCCGGGGCCGAAGACATCGGCCACCTTGCCTTCGTTGACGAACACCGCCATCTGCGACTCGCGCACCGTCAGCGAGGCGCCGTTCTGGATTTCGAGGTCCTGCATCGGGTAGCGCCAGGCCAGCGTGCCGTCGCCCGCCTCCGTCCACTCGATGATGTCGATGAACTGCTTCTTGATGAAATCCATCAGCGCCATGCTTCCCTCCCAGGTAGGACATTGACCGATCGCCCGACGCGGCACCGCGCGGGTGCGCGCATCATAGTGTGAGGTCCGGCGCGTGCAGAACGATCAGGCGGGATGGCGCAATCCCAGCACGAAATCACGCCGGTCGGGCGCCAGCGCCCGTGCCAGATCGGCGGCGAACTCGCCGTGCAGCGCGTAGGCACGCTCGGCCTGCGGGTCGATCGAGGAGATCCTCACCAGCACGCCCTCGGCATCCTGCCGCTGCAGTGCGCGGCGCAGGCGTTCGCTCCAGGGCAGCACGGTGGCCTCGCCGGCTTGGCCGCCGACCACCGTCCAGTAGGTGATGGGTTCAGGCCGGCCGGGCATCTCGGCGACCAGCCGCGTCACCGGCAGCGTGCGTTCACCGACCTGCAGACGAGCCGCGCTGAGCTCGCCGACACGGAACCCGCCGGCGCGGTAGCAGACCTCCGGCCGATGCAGCTGCATGTCGGAAGACTGCGCGCCGAGGTAGGCGAGCGACAGCATGATGCGCTGGCCACTGGGGTGCAGGAAGGTGCGTTCGAGCACCTGGTCGTAGATGGCGGTCTGGCGGCCGCGCCGATCGGCGGCACGCACGAACGAGGCGGCGTCGCGGTCGAGGGTCCACACGCCGAAGCCCGCCGGTACCAGGTCGTCCAGCGCCGGGCCGGTGTGCGTCGGCGCGCCGCGCTGTGCCGGGCGCAGCCAGGTGGCGAGCAGCGCGCTGGCGCCCATGCCGGCGGCCAGCACCAATGCCTGGCGGCGACCGGCATTCATCTCGCCACCTCTCTCGCGGCGAGCAGGCGGCCAAGCAGCGCATCGGCGCCCATCACCAGCACGAGCGCCACGACGAACAGCACCATGCCGGCGAAGCCGTGCAGGAAGCCCTGCCCCGCAGCGTCGCCGAGGTGGTAGGTGACGAGCGCCAGCACCATCACCCGGACCACGTTGGCGCAGAAGGCGATCGGTACCACCAGCACCGCCAGCAGCGTGTTGCGCAGTGCCGAACTGTGGTTCATCAGGCTCGCGTAGAGCAGGCCCATCGCCTCGAGCGTGAACATCGTCTGCAGACCGGCGCAGGCCTCGTTGACGAGCAGCTGGTACTGGCCGATGGTGATCACCACGCCCGACAATCCGATCGGGTAGCCCGCCAGCGACAGCAGCTGCGCCGCCAGCGCCGACACGGCGGCCTTCATCGGGCCGGTGACCGCAAGCACCAGTGCAAACGGCAGCGGGATCGCGAAGATCAGGAAGAAGAACGCGAACCACACGAGGCGCAGCGCCGCGAAGCCCCGGAAGTACAGCAGCAGGGCGGCCGGCAGCATCATCATCGACACCAGCTCGAGCCGGAAGACGCCGAGCAGCCTTCCGCTGATGTAGGCCATCAATGCCACGACGAACAGCGCGGCGCCGGCACGCGGCGCCGCCGGCGACTGCAGCGCTGCGAGGGCCTCGCGCTGGCGGTACACCAGCCAGGCCGAGATCGCCAGGATCAGCGGTTCGTGGCCCTGGGTCTGCATGTCCCAGGTGCCGTGCGACCAGTCCCAGACCAGCGGCACGGCCATGGCCAGCATGCCGGCGAGCAGCGTCAGCACCACGGCCGGGTCGATGCCCAGCCATTCGGCGCGGCGCGGCGCGGCCCAGTCGCTCATCGCGCGGGAGCTGCCGATGCGGCGTTCTCGCCGCCCTTGGCGAAGCCGCCCAGGTACTCGATCTTGGCCTTGCCGCGCAGCTCCTTCATGGCCTGCGAAACGGCTTCATTCCTGCGATCCTTGGCGAGGTAGGCGCCGATGGCATTGAGCGCAAGGCGACGTTCGACGGGCGCCTTGTGGGCCTCCAGCACCGTGTAGATGCGCACGGTGCTGCCCTGCGCAAAGTAGCCCGAGCGCCCCGGCTCGAGGCGCGACAGGGGCTCGAGGAGCTTCTGCGGCAGGTCTTCGGCAGCCATCGCAATGGCGCGCGCGCTGCTGCGCACGCCTGCCTGCTGCAGCAGCGCGGCGACGTCGTCGGCCGACTGCGCCTGCGCCACCTTCGCGGGCAGGCCGCCCAGCTGTTCGGGTGTGCCCTCCAGGCTGGTCTCCTGAAGGATGTAGAGGCGGCGCTGCGCGAACAGCTCGGGGTGGGCCTCGTAGTAGCGGTCGATCTCGTCGCTCGAGGGGTTGGACGCCTTCGCCGCGATCGACTCCTGCCATGCCAGGGCGAGCAACTCGCGGCGCGCCGCCTCGAGGCTCTGCACGACGCGTGGATCCTTCTCGAGAGAGGCATTGCGTGCCGCCTGCGCGGCCAGTTCCTGGTCGATGAGGCCCTCCAGCACGCGTGCCGTGGCCGTCCCGCCGGCGTCGGCCGCCGTCAGGCGGGGCTGGCGCTGCAGCACGGTCTGGACCTGATGAACCGAGATCTCGCCCTTGTTCACGGTGGCAGCAATCTGGGTGTCGGACTTGCGCTCGCCTCCGCCGCAACCGGCGAGCAGCACGGCGCCGGCTCCCAGCAAGCAGAGCACGGAGCGGCGGGGCGAAAGACGAAACAGGGTGGACATGGGAGCGATACCCGCAGGACTTGAGAATGGACGCACGGCCTGAAGAGGCTAACCCAGCGTGACCTTCGAGGCGGATTTCCGAGCGCCGGGTCAGGGATCCATTCCGTGACGCGCTGCGCAGCGGCGTCGACATCGGGCGACGCGAAGCCCAAATGAAACAGCGGGCCCGGGGGCCCGCTGTGCTGGCTGACGATGGGCCCGATCAGCTTTGCTTGCGGCGGCGGACCATGGCGCCGATACCGACCAGCCCGATCAGCATCATCGCGTAGGTCTCGGGCTCCGGGGCCGGCGAGGCCACGGTGGCACGCGAGGTCGACAGCAGACCGAGGTAGCCGACGGGCGCGTTCCACAGGCCGGCATCGCGGCCCACGGTGGACGCGACGGCGAGCGTGTAGGCACCGGCCGCCAGCGAACCGAAGCTGAAGTAGCCCGGGGTGTAGTCGGCACCGACCAGGCTGCCGGTGGCTTGCCCGACCGACGACGTGCCCGAGAACAGCGACACGCCCGTGACGTCGATGTCCAGCTTGTTGAGCCAGGCATCGAGTTCGATCACACCGCCGAACGAATCGGCTGCGGACGACAACGAGAAGCTGTAGCAGTCCAGGTAGCTGCCAGCCCTGGAGAAGGACTCGCCAAAGAACGAGGATCCCGGCGGCCCGAGGGTACCGAGGCCGCCGCCCCCGGTGCAGGTGGCGGCCATCGCCGGTGCGGACAGCACCAGTGCGACAGCAGCGGCGAACGATTTCAGTTTCATAGGACTCCCTGACGTAGTGACTGATCGGTGGGCCTTGTTCGCACCCGCCAACTCTCTGAGAACGGTGCCATCATGCGGGCGCACACCTCGCCGCGCCACCCCGTGCACGGGGGGATCCACGGCACCGAATGCGCACAAAGTGATGACCTCCGCCAACGCCTCGACAGCCCCACCCGTGCCAAAAACACGACACCTCGCCGTGGTTGGCGCGGGGCCCGTGGGCATGGCCCTTGCCATCGACTGCTCACGGCGCGTGCCGGATGCCCACATCACGTTGTTCGACAGCCGCGAGATCGAGAAGGATGTCACGCCAGACCCGCGAACCCTGGCTTTGTCGCTCGGCAGTGTCCAGTGGCTCGAGCGTCTGGGCGCCTGGCCAGCAGAGGGCGTTCAGCCCATTTTCGAAGTCAGTGTGTCGCAGCAGCCACCCTCGGCACCCCCACTGTTCGCAGGGGTGTTCGGCGAGCCCGAGGTGCGCATCTCGGCGCGCGAGCAAGCGGTGCCGATGCTCGGTGCGGTGCTGAGCTATGGGCGCATCGTCGGCACGCTGCAGGCCGCGTGGCTCGAGCAGCAGCGCCGGGAGCCCGGTCGGCTGCACACGCGATTCGGCACGCCCGTCGCCGGGCTGAAGAACATCGCCGGAGGCGTCGAGCTCGATGCCGGCTTCGTCGATCGGTTCGACCTTGTCGTGGTGGCGGAAGGCGGAGTCTTCGCAGACCAGGCGCGCAAGGCGCTGAGCCGCGACTATCACCAGTGCGCCTGGGTCGGCACGGTGGAGCTGTCGCCCGATGCACCCGTCGGCGTGGCCTACGAGCGTTTCACGCGCAACGGCCCGGCCGCGCTGCTGCCACTGACGGGCCAGCGCGCCTCGCTCGTGTGGTGCGTGGGCACCGACGACGATCCTGTGGCGGGGCTCGACGATGCGCAGCGCCTGGCCGTGCTCAACACCATCTTCCCCGCGGCGGTAGGCAGCCTGCGTGCTGTCTCGCCGCTGAAACGCTTCCCCCTCGGCCTGAACGCCGAACGCACGCTCACCGACGGTCGCATCGTGCGCATCGGCAATGCCGCGCAGACATTGCACCCGGTGGCTGGCCAGGGGTTGAACCTCGGGCTTCGCGATGCCGCCGAGCTGGTGCAGCTGCTGCAGCGCGCCGGCGACATCGACAGCGCGCTGCGCAGGCTCGAGTGGCAGCGCGGCCCGGACCGCTGGACGCTGATCGCGACCACCGACTTTCTGGCGCGCAGCTTCACCTGGCGGCTGCCGGGCGCGGGCGCGGCGCGCGGGCTGGGACTGGCGGCGCTGCAGGCGCTCGGCCCGGTGAAATCCGCACTCGCCCGGCAGATGATGTTCGGCCGACGCTGATCGGCGAGCGGGCCGCGGCCTTCAGGCCTCGAGCTTGAGGAAGAGGTCGCGGTCGGGCGCGAAGTTGGCATACAGCGGCAGCAGCGCGCCGCCGATGGCGCGGGCGTCGGAGCCGATCGTTCCGGCCAGGAGCGCGGGCCGTGCGACTCCTTCCCAGCTGTGACGGTCCAGCGCTGGCTCGACGGAGGCGATCAGCCGCGCACGCAAGGTGGGGTCGAAGGAGCCGTCGATGATCACCCCCTCGAGGTCGAGCAGGCATGCCGCGCTGTTGATCGTCAGTGCGATGGCCGGCGCCGCGTCGCGCAGCCAGGTCTCGGTCTGCGCGAGCCAGGGCGTCTGCAGCGCGCGCCCGTCGACCGCGGCGGCGGCATCCAGCCCCTTGGCGAGGTAGAGCGATTCCAGGTTGAACAGCGAGGCCACGCTGAGCAGCTGCGCCGGGCGGCTGCTGGCGTCGCCGTGCGCCAGGCCGAGCGGCATGGAACCCACCGCCCCGGCGTTGCCGCTGACGCCGCCGCGCAGGTGGCTGTCGAGCACCAGGCCACCGCCGATGAAGGTGTCGACGAAGACGTAGAGAAAACTGCGTATGCTGCGGCCGCGGCCGGCCACCAGCTCGGCCACGCAGGCGGCGGCGGTGTCCTTGACGAACACCACCGGCAGCTCGGTCATCGCCATGACGCGCTCGCGGATGCCGATGGCCGCCCACTTGGCCGCCTTGCCCGGCGCGATGCCCAGCAGCTCCTGCCAGCCGCCCAGCGACAGCGGCGCGGCGATGCCCACGCCGTGCAGCCGCTCGCGCAGCGCCGCGGGCAGCGTCTGGCGCAGCTGGCGCAGCCGCTCGTCGATGGCGTCGAACAGCGTGTCGGGGTCGGGGAAGTCGTAGCTCAGGCTCAGGCGCTCGCGCACCTGGCCGCCGAAGTCGACCAGCAGCATGTCCATGCTGCGCCGGCCGATCTTGATGCCGATGGAGAAGGCACCCTCGGGGTTCAGCGCCATTGGCACCGAGGGCTGGCCAACCTTGCCTCGCACTGGCTCGAGCTTGCGCACCAGGCCGTCGGCCTCCAGCCGCGCGATGATGATCTGCACCGTCTGCGCCGTGAGGTGCGTGAGCCGCGCGATCTCCGCCTTGGGCAGGCTGCCGTGCAGGCGGATCGCCTGCAGCACCACGCGCTCGTTGAACTGGCGCATGCCGACGTGGTTGGAGCCGCGCGGCCGCAGCTTCGTGTCCTGGCCGGGTGTACTGCGTTGCATGTCAGGCTCTCAACGCCTCGGCGATCACGCCCTTCTTGAAGATGAAGTTCGCCCAGCCCTGCAACTCGCCGGTCTGCACGACCGCGAAGGCGCCGCGCACGCGCTCGTAGAACGCGAAGCGCTCCATCGGCTCGCATTGATCGGGCCGTGCGCCGCTCGTCGTGCCGATGCTCACGATCACCTCGCGCTGCACGGCCGAGCGGTAGCCGTCCGGCTCGCTGCCCACCTGCATGTAGGCGACCGGGCAGCGCACCATCTCGTCCAGCGGCAGCAGCGAGAGCACCGCCTCGGCGGCGCGCTGCACGCCCACGCCGGGCAGTCGGATCAGCGGCTTGCCGGCGGCCAGCGAAGTGGCGGTGAAGTTGGCATCGGCCAGCACGATCTCGTCGCCGTGGCCCATCTCGGCGAGCACCTTGAGCAGTTCGGGGCTCAGCAGCGGGTCGATGTTCTTCAGCATGGCAGCAGCGTCAATGGGCCAGGCATTCGGCGGGAATCTGTTCGGGCGGCATCGCGCCGGTCATCACCGCGACAGTGTCGCTCATGCTGATCTTCTTCGGGTTCAGCACGGCGGCGCGGCGGCCGAGCCGCGCCACGTGGATGCGGTCGGCGATCTCGAACACATGCGGCATGTTGTGCGAGATCAGGATCACCGGCAGGCCCTTGTCGCGCACGCGGCGGATCAGCTCGAGCACCATGTTGCCTTCCTTCACGCCCAGCGCCGCGGTCGGCTCGTCGAGGATGACCACGTGCTCCGCGAACGCTGCCGCGCGTGCCACCGCGACGCACTGGCGCTGGCCGCCCGACAGCGTCTCGACCGCCTGCGTCATCGAGCGGATGCCGACCTTCAGGTCGTTCATGCGGGCGATGCTGATCTCGAGCATCTTCTTCTTGTCGAGCATGCGCAGCACGTTGCCGGCGAAACCCTCGCGGCGAATCTCACGGCCGAGGAACAGGTTCTCGGCGATGGTCATCGCCGGGGCGACGGCGAGGTCCTGGTAGACCGTCTCGATGCCTTCGCGGCGCGCATCGATCGGGCCCTTGAAGTGGATGGTCTTGCCGTCGAGCTGGATCTCGCCTTCGTCGGGGATGGTGGCTCCCGACAGGCACTTGATCAGCGATGACTTGCCGGCGCCGTTGTCGCCGATGACAGCGAGGATCTCGCCGGCGCGCAACTCGAAGTCGGCACCGTCGAGCGCGGTGACCTGGCCGTAGCGCTTCACCAGGCCCCGGGCCTGCATGACGATCGGAGCGGATGCCATCAGCGGCCTCCCTTGCGCGAGAGTTGATCGACGGTGACCGCCAGGATCACGAGGATGCCGGTGATCAGGACCTGGTAGACCGAAGACACGCCCATCAGCGTGAGGCCGTTGCGCAGCACACCGACGACGACCGCGCCGATCAGCGAGCCGAGCACGACGCCGCGGCCGCCGAACAGGCTGGTGCCGCCGAGCACGACCGCAGTGATGGCGTCCAGCGCCTCGGTCTGCCCGGCGTTCGGGTCGCCCACGCCGGTGCGGGCCACGGCGAGCAACGAGGCGATGCCGTAGAAGACGCCCGAGAGCGCATAGACGCCGAGGATCACGCGCTCCGGCGGGATGCCGACCAGCCGCGTCGCCTCGGGGTTGTTGCCCACGGCGTAGACGTGGCGGCCCGACGGCGTTTCGCGCAGCCAGAACCACACGCCCAGGTACAGCAGGATCATCAGCACGGTGCCGTAGGCCACGTTGCTGCCGCCCAGCGGGAAGGTGCTGCCCAGCCAGGTCATCAGGCCCGGCACTTCGGTGACGGTCTGCGAGCCGGAGTAGAGCTGGGTGATCGCGAAGGCGATGTTGAACACGCCCAGCGTGACGATGAACGGCGGCAGCTTGACGCGCGTGACCAGCAGGCCGTTGAGCAGGCCGAACAGCGTCGTCACGCCGATGCCGGCCAGCACGGCCAGCGGCGCGGGCAGGCCGAGGTCGGCGGCGAACTTCGTCATGACGATGCTGCCCAGCGCCATGATCATCCCGCACGACAGGTCGATGCCCGCGGTCAGGATGATCAGCGTCTGGCCGATCGCGATCACGCCGACGACCATCACCTGCTGCAGGATCAGCGAGAAGTTCTCGCCGCTGAAGAAGCGGTCGGTGGTCAGGCCGAATATGACGCAGGCGATCAGCAGCGCGATGAACGGGCCGAGCTGTCCGATCGGCGGCAGTTTGCTCTTCAGGGTGTCCACGGTGGTCCTTCCTGGGGTGTGGAATGCGGCGGCCCGGTCCCGGCGCGAACGACGCGCCGGGCACCGCCACCCGGAGACTTCAGGAACGCTGGGAGATTACTTCTTGCCCCAGCACAGGTCCATGCCGACCTTGGTGTCCTTGCTGTCCACACCGGCCACCGGCTTGGAGGCGATCAGCGTCACACCGGTGTCGGTGTAGCCGGCCTTCACCTTCTTGCCGCTCTTGGCGTACTCGACGCCGGCCTCGACGCCCATCGCCGCCATCTTCAGCGGGTACTGCTGCGAGGTGGCGGCGATCTTGCCCGCGGCCACGTCCTTGACGCCGTCGCAGCCGCCGTCCACCGAGACGATCATCACGCCCTTGTCCTTGCCGGCCTTCTGCAGTGCGTTGAACGCGCCCGCGGCGGCCGGCTCGTTGATCGTGTAGACGAGGTTGATGTCCGGGTTCTTCTGCAGGCAGTTCTCCATCGCCGTCTGGCCCTTGGCGCGGTCGCCGAAGCTGTCGGCCATGCAGACCACTTCGGCAGGCTTGGCCAGCTCGTTGTTCTTCGCGTCGAAGCTCTGCAGGCCGAAGCCCTGCAGGAAGCCGTTGTGGCGCTGCGCGCCGACCGGGTGGCCGGGGAACAGGTCGAGCGTGGCGATCTTCACCGGCTTGCCGCCCAGCGCCGCCTTGGCGTACTGGCCGATCAGCACGCCGGCCTTGTAGTTGTCGGTGGCGAACAGGGCGTCGGTGGCCTCGGCCGGATCGGTCGGGCTGTCCAGCGCGATGACCTGCACGCCCTTTTCCTGCGCCTTCTTGATGGCCGGGATGATGGCCTTCGAGTCGCTCGGGGTGATCAGGATGGTCTTGGCACCGGCGGCGATCATGTTCTCCATCGCGGTCACCTGGCCGGCGTTGTCGCCGTCGGCCTTGCCGGCGCCCGACAGCAGCTTGGCGCCCTTGGCCTTGGCGGCCTCAGTCGCGCCTTCCTTCATCTTCACGAAGAAGGGGTTGGTCTCGGTCTTGGTGATCAGGCCGATGACAGGCTGCGACTGGGCGTGGGCGAAGCCGGCGGCCATCAGGGCGGCGAGCAGGGTGGCGTGCTTGAGTTGCATCGAGAGTCTCCTGTGCAGATCGTGTGCGTGAGTTGGGGTTCGGCAGCTGGCGCTCTGTGGCACCACGCGGCCCGGGGTTCCGGGTTGAGCGAATTCTGGACGACGTCGATTAATAAATCAAGTTGATTGATTAATGGAAAACCCGGATGCTCCCGGCGCCGGCTTGCGGGATGCTCGCGCACCGTGCCGGCGCCATGCCGGAGCCGACCGAGCCAGGAGAAGACGATGTTCGTGGTCTGTGGAGAAGCCCTGTTCGACGTGTTCGCCACCGGCGACACCCCGACCGGCATGGCGATGGACGCCCGCGTCGGCGGCTCGCCGTTCAACGTCGCCGTGGGCCTGGCGCGGCTGGCGCAGCCGGTGAGCTTCCTGTCGCAGGTCTCGCGCGGCTTCCTCGGCGAGCGGCTGATGCGCGCGCTCGCCGCCGAGGGCGTACAGACGGCCACGGTGCAGCGCTCCGATGCGCCGACCACGCTGAGCCTGATCGGCCTCGATGCCAAGGGCGTGCCCTCGTACTCCTTCTACGGCGAGGGCTGCGCCGACCGGCTGCTCGGCGACACCGCGCTGGCCGCCCTGCCCGCGGGCATCCAGGCCATCAACTTCGGCTCCTACGCCACCGTGATCGGCGAGACCGCGGCCACGCAGCGCAAGCTGGTCGAGCGCGAGCAGGGCCGCGCACTGATCGCCTACGACCCGAACATCCGCCTGAACGTCGAGCCTTCGCTCGACGTGTGGCGCACGCAGATCGACTGGATGTTGCCGCGCACGCAGCTGCTCAAGGTGAGCGACGAGGACCTGCGCCTGGTCTGGCCCGGCGTGGAGCCGGCGGACTTCGCGGCCCGTGCGCTGGCCCAGGGCGCCCAGCTCGTCGTCGTGACACGCGGCGGCGAAGGGGCGACCGGCTGGACGGCCACCGGGCGCGTCGACGTGCCGCCGGTGGCGGTGCAGGTGATCGACACCGTCGGCGCCGGCGACACCTTCCAGGCTGCACTGCTGACCTGGCTGGCCGAGCGCGACGCGCTCTCGGCGCCGGCCCTGGCCGCGCTGTCGAAGGACGCGCTCGGCGACGCGCTGGGCTTCGCGGCGCGCGCCGCGGCCATCACCTGCTCGCGCCGTGGCGCCGACATGCCGCGCCGCGCAGAGCTGTAGCCACCCGACCAGGGGCAATGGCCGCGGCGGACGGGCCCATACTCGCCGCGCATGTCGACGCTCGTATTCTTCAAGCTGGTGGCCATCTTCGTGGTGGTGGCGCTGGGCTGGGTGGTCGGCAAGGCGGGCTGGCTGGGCCCGAAGAACGAGTCCGGCGATCCGGCACGCACCCTGGCCAACGCGGCCTACTACATCTTCGTGCCGGCGCTGCTGTTCCGCACCACCGCGCGCATCGACCTCGCGGCCATGCCCTGGGGCACGGTGATCGCCTTCTTCGTGCCGGTGCTCACGCTGCTGATCGGCGTCTACCTGTGGGAGCGGCGCGCCAACCGCAGTGGCGCATTGCCCACCGCGGCGCCCAGCGTGCGCGCCATCTCGGCCACCTTCGGCAACTCGGTGCAGGTGGGCATCCCGTTCGCGGCGGCGCTGTTCGGCGAGGCCGGCCTGGCGATCCACGTGGCGCTGGTCAGCCTGCATGCGATGACGCTGCTGACGGTGCTCACCGCGCTGGTCGAGCTCGACCTCGCGCGGGCACGCCGCACGGCCGGCCACTCGAACGCGCATCTGCTGAAGACGCTGGGCCGCACGCTGCGCAACACCATCGTGCACCCGGTGGTGCTGCCGGTGATCGCCGGGCTGGCATGGAACCTGGCCGGCCTGCCGCTGCCCACGGTGGCCGACGAGATCCTCGCCACGCTGGCGCAGGCGGTGGTACCGCTGTGCCTGGTGCTGATCGGCATGTCGCTGGCCTACTACGGCGTGAAGGGCGCGGCGCGCGGCGCGGTGATCATCAGCCTGCTCAAGCTGCTGGTGCTGCCGGCCATGGTGCTGGCGATGGCGCACTGGGGCTTCGGCCTGTCGGGCCTGCCGCTGGCCGTGGTGGTGATGATGGCGGCACTGCCGGTGGGCAGCAACGCGCTGATCTTCTCGCAGCGCTACGAGACCCTGGAGGCCGAAGCCACCGCCGCCATCGTCTTCTCCACGCTGGGTTTCGTGATGACGGCCTCGCTCTGGCTGGCCGTGCTGGCCTGGCTGGGCTGAGGTGTTCCGGGATAATCGCGCCATGAGCTCCGACGACCTGCAGGCCACCATCGCCCACATGGGCGTGGCCGCGCGTGCCGCGGCCACGACGATGGCCGCAGCCTCCACTGCCGCGAAGAACGCCGCGCTGCTGCTGCTCGCGCGCCGGCTGCGCGAGGGCGTGGGCGAACTGCAGGCCGCCAACGAGAAAGACCTGCACGCCGCCCGCGCCGCCGGCCTGGCCGAGCCGATGGTCGACCGCCTCAAGCTCACCGAGAAGGTGATCGCCACCGTGGCCGAGGGCTGCGAGCAGATCGCCGCCATGCCCGACCCGATCGGCGAGATCACGAACCTGCGGCGCCGCCCGAGCGGCATCAGCGTCGGCCAGATGCGTGTGCCGCTGGGCGTGTTCGGCATGATCTACGAAAGCCGGCCGAACGTGACCATCGAGGCCGCCTCGCTGGCCATCAAGAGCGGCAACGCCTGCATCCTGCGCGGCGGCTCGGAAGCCATCCATTCCAACCTGGCGCTGTGGCGCGTCGTGCAGTCGGCGCTCGCCGACGCCGGCCTGCCGCCCGACGCGGTGCAGCTGGTGCAGACCACCGACCGTGCCGCCGTCGGCCACCTGATCGCTTCGCCCGAGGCGGTGGACGTGATCATCCCGCGCGGCGGCAAGGGCCTGATCGAGCGCATCAGCCGCGAAGCCAAGGTGCCGGTGATCAAGCACCTGGACGGCAACTGCCACGTCTACGTCGATGCCAGCGCCGACCTCGAGCTGGCGTTGAAGGTCACCGACAACGCCAAGACGCAGAAGTACAGCCCCTGCAATGCGGCCGAATCGCTGCTGGTGCACGAGGCCATCGCGAGCGCCTTCCTGCCGCGCATCGGCGCGATCTTCGCCGCCAAGGGCGTGGAAATGCGCACCGACGCCAAGGGCCGCGCGATCCTGTCTGCGGTGGCCAACGCGAAGCTGGCCGACGCCACCGAGGCCGACTGGAGCGAGGAGTACCTCGCGCCCATCATCAGCGTGAAGGTGGTCGCCTCGCTCGACGAGGCCATGGCCCACATCAACCGCTACGGCTCGCACCACACCGACGCCATCCTCACCGACAGCCACGCGCATGCGATGCGCTTCCTGCGCGAGGTCGACTCGGCCAGCGTGATGGTCAACGCCAGCACGCGCTTTGCCGACGGCTTCGAGTACGGCCTGGGCGCCGAGATCGGCATCAGCACCGACAAGTTCCACGCCCGCGGCCCGGTCGGCCTGGAGGGGCTCACCTCGATGAAATGGGTGGTGCTCGGCCAGGGCGAGGTGCGCAGCTGATGAACGACACGCGCAAGGCCCTCGTGCTGTTCTCCGGCGGGCAGGACTCCACCGTCTGCCTGGCCTGGGCCCTGCAGCGCTTCGCGCAGGTCGAGACGATCGGCTTCAGCTACGGCCAGCGCCACGCCGTCGAACTGGGATGCCGCCAGACGGTGATCGCGGAGCTGCGCGCGCAGTTCCCCAAGTGGGGCAAGCGGCTCGGCGAAGACCACATGCTCGATCTCGCGCTGCTCGGCCAGATCTCCGAGACGGCGCTGACCGCCCAGCGCGAAATCGAGATGAACGAGGACGGGCTGCCGAACACCTTCGTGCCCGGACGCAACCTGCTGTTCCTCACCTTCGCCGGCACGGTGGCCTACCGCCGCGGACTGAACGCGCTGGTCGGCGGCATGTGCGAGACCGATTTTTCCGGCTACCCCGACTGCCGCGACAACACGCTGAAGGCGCTGCAGGTGGCGATCAGCCTCGGCCTGGACACGCCGATGACGATCGAGACGCCGCTGATGTGGTTCGACAAGGCGCAGACCTGGTCGCTCACCGAGCGGCTGGGCGGCGAGGCGTTGATCGACCTGGTGGCCGAGCACACGCACACCTGCTACGTCGGCGACCGCTCGCGCCGCCACGAATGGGGCTACGGCTGCGGGCTGTGCCCGGCGTGCGACTTGCGCCGTGCCGGCTACAACGCCTGGGTCCATTCCTGAGGGCCTCGCCCCGGGCCGCGCACCGGATGAGCAGCCAAGCCATCGTCCTCGGTCTGCTGGCCGCCGTGCTGCTGTTCTGGGCGGTGGGTGCCTACAACCGCATGGTCAGCCTGCGCAACACGCTGCTGCGCCACTTCGCGGCCGTCGACGAGCAGTTCCGCAGCCGCCATGCGCTGCTGCTGCAATGGGCCGACGCGCAGCCCGCCGGCGACGCAGCGCTGCTGGACTCGCTGCGCGCGGCCTGCAGGCAGGCCGAAGCCGCCTGCAGCCATGCGCGCAGCCGGGCGTCCAACGCCGGGGCGCTGACCAGCCTGCGGCTGGCCGAGGAGATCCTCTCGCAGGCCCGCGCCCGGCTGCCGGCGACCGAGGGCGGCGACGACGCGCAGGCGGCGCTGGCAGCCGCACTGGCCGAGGGCGACACCACGCTGGCCTTCGCGCGGCGGCAATTCAACGAGGCCGTGCAAGCCTACAACCACGCGGTCGGCCAGTTCCCCACCTGGGTGATTGCCGGGATGTTCGGCTTCCGCAAGGCGAGCACACTCTGACCATGGTGAGATGGCTTCCATGAACAGCAAGGTCACGCCTGCGCCGGCCGGTCCGCCGCTGACCGCGGACGAGTTGGCGGCGATCGAGCGGCTCGACCGTGTGCGCGGCGTCGGCGGGCTGAAATCGGCACTGCTCGCGCTGCTGGCGTCGCCGGCGGTGCCGGGGCGCCTGCGCACCTGGCGCGAGGAGACCGTGCTGGTGCCCGAGGCCGAGGTCATCCGGGTCGACATCGGCAAGCTCGGCCCCAGCACCCGGCTGCCCTGGTTCGAGCTGCTGCTCGCGCGCATGGGCGCCGCGCCGCTGGCGGACCGACAGGAGCTGCTGAAATCGGCGCGCCGCGTGCTCGGCCCGCCCGGCCTGCCGATCGACCGCCTGCTCTGGCTGGCCATGCGACGCCACTTCGGCGAACACCCGCTGACGCCGGCGCACGGCGCCAACGACCCCGAACTGTCGCGGCTGTCGATCGCCGAACTGCTGCACGTCGCGCACTTCACGGCGCACCTGGCGCGCATGGTGCCAGGCGACGATCCCGAAGAAGGACAGCGCTGGTATCTGGCGGTGATGGCACGCTGGCTCAAGCCGGCCGAGACGCCGCCCTGGCAACGCCCTGACGTCGATGCGCTGGTGCATGCGCTCAACGGGCTGCAAGGCATGTCGTGGATGCAGCGGCCTCAGGTGGTGCGCACCTGGGTCGCCGCGGCGATGGCCGGCCACTACGGAGGCCTGGCGCCGGGAGCCGCCGATGCGCTGCGGCTGAGCTCGCTGTTGCTCGATTCGCCGATGCCGCCGGACCTGGCCCGGCAATACGCCGAGATCAGCCCCGACTGAACGAAGCTCCTGGCGCCGGGATACCGGTGCCACCCGCCGGCCGGTTCGCCTTCAGCAACGACGGTGCGACAGCGCGGGCAGCTGCGCGCGCACCTCGGCGATGCGTGCCGTGTCCAGCTCGGCGAGCACCACGCCCTCGCCTTCGGGCCGCACCGCGAGCACCTCGCCCCAGGGGTCGACCACCATGCTGTGGCCCCAGGTGCGCCGGCCGTTTTCGTGACGGCCGCCCTGCGCCGGCGCGATCACGTAGCACTGGTTCTCGATCGCACGGGCGCGCAGCAGCAGCTCCCAGTGCGCCTGGCCGGTGGTGTAGGTGAAGGCCGAGGGCACGCTGAGCAGGTCGCAGGGCGGCACCATCAGCGCGCGGTACAGCTCGGGGAAACGCAGGTCGTAGCAGACGCTCAGCCCCAGGCGCAGGCCGGCCGCGTCGCAGGCCATCGGCTCGCTGCCGGCGAGGATGGCGCGGCCCTCGTCGTAGCTCTCACGCACGCCGCCGCTGTCGCGCTCGAAGCGGAACAGGTGGATCTTGTCGTAGCGCGCGGCCAGGCTGCCGTCGGGCGCGAAGACGCAGCAGCTGTTGAGCACGCGCTGCGGGTCGGGGCTCTTCATCGGCAGCGTGCCGCCGATCAGCCACACCCCGTGCTCCTGCGCCGCCTCGGACAGCATGCGCTGGATCGGACCCTGCCCGGGCGTCTCGGCGATGGCGAGCTTGTCGGTGTCGGCGCGGCCCATGAAGCAGAAGTACTCCGGCAGGGCGACCAGCGTGGCACCCTCGGCCGCCGCCGTGGCGATCAGGCGGCGCGCCGCCTCGAGGTTGGTCTCGAGTTCGGTGCCCGAGACCATCTGCACGGCGGCGATCTTCATGGCGTCGGGCTCCTTCATTGCACGACACGCGGCGATGAGGCCGCCGGCAGGGGCGCATCGACGTCGGGCACGGCGTCGCCGAACTTGCGTTCGACCTTCTCGACCTTCGGGTCGGCCCACGGCCCGCTGACATGGAACTCGCGCGTGCCGGCCTGGATGAGCGGGCGGCGCAGGAACACCTGCGCGAGGAAAGTGCCCAGGCCCACCGCCGGGTTGATCGCCGCATAGGCCAGCGAGGCGGTGCCGGCGTTGATCTCCGGCACCACGATGACGCGCAGGTCCTGCGTCTCGCGCGCGATGTCGGCCTGCCCCTCCATCAGCACCACCGCCTGCACGCCGCGCATGCGCAGGTTGTTGGTGTTCGCCACGCCCTGGGCGATCTTCAGGTCGCCGGTGATGTTGTCGAAGGCGAAGCCTTCCTGGAACACGTCGCGGAAGTCCAGCAGCAGCCGCCGCGGCAGCGCCTGCAGGCTGAGCACGCCGAGCAGCCGCGCCGCGCCCGGCTCGGCCTTGAGGAACTGGCCCGCATCGAGTGCCACGGCGACGTTGCCCGACAGCGTCGGGTAGTCCAGCGCCAGCGGCGAGCCGAGCCACGACAGCTGGCCCGAGAGCTGGCCCTTGCCGCCGCGCATCGCCTTGCCCGTGCCCAGGCGCTCGAGCAGCGCGCCGCCATCGGCCACGTCGAGCTTGAAGTTGAGCACCGAGCGGCGCCGGGCGCTGGCCGCTGCGCCGGGAACCGTCATGAAAGTACCACCGGTCTCGGCCCAGTTGCCGCTGCCGCTGAGCTGTGCCTCGGGCGTGGCCAGGCCGAGGCGGTTGAGCCGCCATTCGCGCACCGCATCGCGGCCCTCGCCGACGACCCGGTTCACCGCATCGATCTCGAGACGGCCGAGCCGCTTGCCGCGCAATTCGAAGTCGTCGATGACGATGTCCAGCGAAGGCACCGCGGTGGGCTGCTGCTGGTCGAGCAGGTGCTCGACCTGATCGGCATCGCTCTTGGGCAGCGACAGCCTGGCCAGCCGTGCGTACACCCGCCCCGCCGCCTGCGCGGCGCCGGGCCGGGCCGGCCGGTACTCGACGTAGCCGCCGAACTGTTCGGCCTCGACGTTGGCGCGCCAGACGCCGTCGCCCTGCGAGGCGCCGATGACGACACGGTTGAACTGCCGCGCGCCGGTCTGCAGCGACTGCGCTCGCAGCGCGATCTGTGCGGGCAGGTAGCCGGAGACTTCGCCGCCGGCCGCCGCGCCGACGCCGCCCGGCGCGACGCCATTGAACATGCGGCCGGCCACCGCCTCCCAGGCATCGGCGCTCAGCGCGGCGAGCGTGGCGTTGGCATGCACGCCGGCGGCCGGCGTGGGCGCCGGCTCGTTGATGCCGATGCCGCCGCGCAGCACGCGCGGCGCGTCGCCGGAGAGATCGCGCACGTACTGCGCCTGAAGCACGCTGCCGAGTTCGAGGCGCAGCGTGTCGCGTGCCGACTGGCCGGCCTGCAGCGACTCGGGCACCAGCGTGCTCTGGTAGCGCAGCGCCAGCGGCGCCTCGGCCGACTTGCGCAGCGGCACGGGCAGTTCGGAGGCCAGCCCGACGAGGTTGCTGGTGATGCTGATCTCGGGCAGCCCGTGCACGAAGGCCAGGCTGGCGCGGTAGGGTGTCTGCCCGGTGAAGGAACTCGCCAGCCGGGACAGGGGCCCCAGTTCGCCTGCGCGGCGCAGGCCCTCGGCGCTGGCCGTGCCCTGGCCGCTGAAGCGCAGCGTGCCGTCGGGCTGCATGGAGCCATCGAAGCTGGCGTCGCCGCCGAGCAGTCTGGCGCTGGCGCCGCTGACGCTCAGGCTCTTGTGCGTGAAGTCGATGCGGGCGCGGGCGCCACCGAGCAGCGGCGTGTCGGGCGTGATGCGCACGTCGTTGCCGGCCAGCGCGAGGCCGCCC
>Ga0209717_1001185_pt1 | contig 29230 bp, 17 predicted proteins | sample AD_UKC048_MetaG_FD_184418 | JGI IMG/M metagenome (GOLD analysis project Ga0209717, IMG submission 184418) | Active sludge microbial communities of municipal wastewater-treating anaerobic digesters from USA - AD_UKC048_MetaG (SPAdes) (version 2) | ecosystem: Engineered > Bioreactor > Anaerobic >...
TGCTATCAGACTCGCTGAAAAGAAGATCACTTCGGCTATGTTACAAAATTATGCATATAAATGCAAGGGAATTGTCGAAGGCGGGCAACGCATCGGTCGACATAGGGTAGTCGCTTCTTATCTTGAATGCTACGATTACTTATGCCGGAGAAGCTCAAACCTCGACGGTATATTGAAATATTACTGCCAGAACCTGCGAATTAGGATAAAACCAGTCCTCTGAGGATTTAAAATAAATATGGTAAACCAACCATATGAACAGACAACAAACATGACTGAGATCAACGGCAAGATAATTCGTACGCCATCAAGGCGAAGAGTTGTCTTTCGTCCGCACAAGCAATTTAAGACAACTCTACTTAAAGCCGCAAAGTTTTTCACTGAAGACAAGTTTTTCGCCGGCCGGTGAAAAATGTAACAGCTGATCTGCCACGGGCAGAAACAGTAACGAGGCCGCTTCAGCTTTACTGGGGCGGCCTTAGCGCTTCTATCGATACACTCTATAGCTTGTTTTTTTGAATGCTATAATACAGGAGTCGTTACACTCCACTGCTCATCAATAAGACTTGTATATTTATCAACCAAAAGAGCATAAACAGGCCATACAAGTATAAAATCATCTCCTATCTCATAATTCAATGATTCTAAGACCTTGTAAAATAGCTTTAATAAAAAAGACATATAGATGCCATTGATGACTTCATCGTCTGCATCTTTAGGGAGGAACAATTTTTTTATTAGTTCAATTTGATTGCGCTCTTTTTCAGTCAGTTCGTCGTTTAAATAATACCTCGCACGGTCAGGATAATCCAGTTTCCACGAATTTTGCTGCAATAGCCTGCCCATAAACTTCGGCGCAAAATCCTTTGGTTTGAACTCCACTATTTGAGTTATAACAGCAAGGCAGAGCTTTTTATCAAACTCATAAAGTTGTTCTCCGGTTATCGTAATAGTTGCCCAATGAATTGTGTAGCAGTAAAAAGCCCAAAATATTTCTAGGTCCATTTTTCCATTATCATTTTGTCGGCCATCGAACGGCGCATTATTGCCAATTTTTTCATCAAATTCACTAACGATATCTAAAGTGGATAAAACAATATGGTATGAGTAGTATTCAGGAGAACGCTCTCTTGACTGTTCTTTTTTTCTAAATATCGATAACGGATTCATATTATTATTTACTCCTTAGTATAATATTATTTATTTCATAAGAAAATACACGCAACAGAAATCTTATGCGTAAAATCCGCCAGCAACCTGATCGCCATCGCATCTTAAGGAATTATCGGACTACTTAAAGGAAATGCAGTTAGGTTTCCTTGCAGAATCCGTCGCGAGTGATTCTACTTGCGACAGCTGGTCTGCCGTCGTACTTGCGATATCCCGCTGGTAGCGGTCCGTCCGGAAGGTCCCAAGCTACGATAATTCCTGTACCGTAGTCCTCGTCGATCACGCCCTCTGTGCCCTTAGGGACACTGACGAACCCCACTATGGACCCTACCCGCGTACCTACCTTTGCTTCTTGTGATTTCATGCTCATCTCCTGTAAACCCGTTTTCGCATAATAGGGATTATATTAACATATTAATTCTATAAAACTAACTCGGCCGGCTCGATTCGAAGATCGTACTCCCCCACCTTCTCTGTCATACTTGTTTCGAGTTCGTCTCGAATCAGCTCCAGCTGCGCTTTTGTAACCGGGTTTTCGGTTGTGAGAGTTACTGAGCAGGTTTCTGTTCTCAAGATCATCTTCTCGTCGAAGCCAAATTCGCTCATCGATTTGTTGACGCTACCAGTGATCTTTCCGACCTCTGGTGATAACTTTGAAAGGTCCACTGTTACTTGGAATCTGTAACGCACGGCATGCCTCCTCTGTTTGTCGCGCAAAGGAGTGCAACAAGTGGGCCATATATTAATGCCATTCGCTAGATACTCATTCGTCTTGTTGTTCCGTTAATATCATGCTTCTCTTGCCGCGCCCTTTGCAAAAATTGCACTCTATCATTCCTCCACCAAGTCGTGAGTAGTCCCTCTTCTTGCCGGTTCCGTCGCAAATTGAACACTCATGCAAGAGGTCAGAGATTCTCCACTGGCCATTTTCCCGCGAAAGGACATATGTCAAGTTGTCAAATTCGTCCTGTTTACTGTATGAAATTTTTTCGCGGACATCAACAACAGCTCTTGAGTCGCTTTCAATTGAGACTCTTATTATTTGATTGTGAAGCCAAGGATGATTTTTCTTTTTCAGGAGGAGTTCTTTCTCGCGATAGCTCTGTATGCGACTGATGGTTTCTTGCGAATACATCTTCTTGATCTCCGAGTCATCAATGGCGGCGCTCGTGTCGCTCCAGATCTTGTTGGCCCAGACAGACTCAACGAATCTGTCTGGCGTCGAATAGTCGTATTTTGGAGGATTATTCCTCGTAGCAGCAGGCTGCTCGCCGCAATGAGCGCAAACAATACAGGCCAAAATGATTAGGTGTCTTTTCATCTCCGTGCTCCTGATGGGTATATGCTTCCGTGTGTTTGCTCTATTTCTTTTCGATAAACAGGCTGAAAGGTGCAATTGCAGATCTTGGTGTAAACAATTGACCTGCCACGCGTAGGAACAGTTACAAGGCCGCCCCGGAACAACTGAGGCGGCCTCAGCGTTTCTTGCAACCTCATACAAGTTATGATCTTACGCATCGCTTTAGTACTAATGCTCTTACCTTCGGCCGCGAAGCACTTTGGCAATAATTATAATAATGTAAAGAAATAATAGAAATTTCATTATCGGTAATTCCATCACAACGACAAAGAATATTAAAACGAGAAGGACTGAGCCCCCCCAAACTAGCGACTTTATCGCCCTTGAGATTTTATTATAATCGCTCTTTTCCCAGCCCTTGATAGTCGATATTATTGGGATTAAAAATAGACTTGATGCAATAATAAATGCTACCACAATCTCAATCTTCATCAATAAGCTCGAATGGAAGCTCTGCGTGAATATGAGAAATCTGAATGATCGCTAAACAGGAGGCTACGAATAACGCTTGGCGTGTCTCCTATGCTCGTCTTCATCAAGATCGGTCTCACCAAGATCGGTTTTTCTGGGGCAATACGCCGACACTCACCCTCCCCCTACTCAAAAGTCTCTCCCTCAAGAGTCTTTTTGAGTTTTAACTTACCAATTTAGTATTCCCCTAGTGTCTCAAGTAAAAATTATAATGATATGATCCCAGATAACGTCACGGCTCACCATTACGGTTGACCCGCGGTGGGTCAACCGTAATGGTGAAGCCGATTGTTAGCCCTCTTCATTTCCCCGATTTTCTTCTGTTGTCGTCCTTGCACAGCATCTGGCAGTTCTTCGCGTCAGTCTTTCCGCCCTCGTGCCAAGGCTTGATTTGATCGGCCTCCATTTCTTCCAACTAAAACTTCTTCTTGCACTTGACGCAAATCCCCTTTTGCCGTTCATATGCTTCCCGTTTCATGTTGTCGGAAAACGCTCGGATGTTCAGATGTCTTTCATCCCCATCCAGCACATATGGGTAAATGCCCTATTTCCGCTCAACATCGTCGTCAATCATCAGCTTGGCAATCTGTTTCTCCAACTTGACCGTATCGAACTCTGTCATTGAACGGATTGTATAGAGCTCTCCAATCAGCATCATTTCTTTTGCGCTTAAATATTGGATTACCCCATCCTACTCCTAAAAAAGTTTTCCGTATCTTTATCCATAAAATACAAATAGCAGCCTTTCATACCCCTAGTCATCAAAACGCGATAGGTGTTTTTCACAAGGTCAACAAAGTTGTCTTCAGCCTTTTTAACGACCGTGTCATAGGACTTCGTATTGTCGCCAACCCACCGGCCGGAATTGAAATCATATCTCAAATCTTTTCCTAAAATAACACCGACATAATCGAATTCAAATCCCTGTGCAGTATAGATGCAGCCTACTTGATTGATTCCGTTGGGATTGTAAGCCAATGGGCAATTTTGACGCAGTAGGAAAGGGTTCTGATTGCCTCTTCTACCTTGTCCAATTCAGTGTAACACATCCCCAAATTATACAGGATGTTCGGATCTTTTGGCTCATTGCCAGCCAATTCTTCTAACAGGGGCAAGGCTTCTTCAAATTGTTGACTGGTACATAGTCGCACAGCTCGACCGAATTGATCCATTGTATATCCCGCGTAATATTTGCTCGAAATTCAAGTTAAACTGCAATTGCGGATCGCACAGGCATGAGAACATTTCATTCCAATAATTCTTAAATTACTAATATTCTAGATCACTTCCATCATAGATTTTGTGTAATTATTACCTTCATTTTTCATGACTATCACTTAGATCTCTTTTTGGGCAGTTACCGCCTCCCACCATGACTTCTTAGTTATTCTATCAATTGTCTTTGCGCAGAGACCAGAAACAGAATCACCTTCTTGATATCCCTTTGATAAATACTCAGGCACAAAGACATCGTTAACATGTCCGCCGCCCTTATCTCGTGAAATAAATTCACCATTAAATGGACGCCAAAAAATAGATGAGCATTGCGGTACTTCTCCAGTAATATTGCGCACCTTTGAGCCATCACGATCTGGCACTACCCTGCAACCAACGAATGTCCCCGCGCACAGTTTTGCAGCTTCTGGTATATCAGAATGATAGGCGCGAGCGGTACGTCCGTCGATAAGTAATAGTATTGAAAATCCCCTTTCAGTATTTGAATACTTAACTAGCGCTGTAGAGATTTCTAAAATATCCCACTTTGCAGCACTTCGTTGCCTTAGATCAACTAGCCTTGGAATAGCCCCGGAAATATCTATTCGGGCATCTAATGCAGTACCAGCCGGCAGATTAGCTAGTTGGGGAAATTGCTTTTGCTTAACAGGAATACTCATCAAACCAACTCTACCCTCAGCGAAATCAATAATACTCCCTTCCTTTTGTTCTTTTCCTAAAAACGCTTTTGGCACAGATAATACAGCCCTAGACCATGGCAAATCTTCAGCAAGTATTTCTTGAGCATCTTTCGCCCAGTTCACGTAAGCCTCTTTATCCTCCCTCGGCCTTGAAGAAGCAAACCAGCTTGAATTTTGTATTTCACTCACCTCTCCTCGTATTGGCCATCCATGCGCTTGTCTGACCTCGATCACTTGCTGAATTTCATACTTTGCTAAATCGTGGTATCCTTGGAAGACAAGCTCTTTTGCAAGGTCGCCTCTCACTGTTAGCAAAAATTCGGGTCCTTTCACTGGACAGCTCAAGGCCTTGCATAAACACGATAGTCGACGGGCATCGCCAACTGGATAGGTTCTTGCAAGAGTATGCCAAGCCCAAAATTCGCTATTTTTTGACCTTAAAATTGGTAATAGCCTTTTGCGAGCTTCATCAGGACGCCCTAAAAGAAGCAAAGCTTCACCCGCATAATAAGGAAACCACTCTTGTTGCTTGTATTTACCAACATTATCAAGTAAAAATGTAGCGCAATAATGAGCCACCTCTTGACTCGGCGAGCCTGATAATGTCTTGTGGATCCCTTTGATGACCTGCTCGACTAAGCTGTCGAATGTTTTACCACCGTTTGTCTGAGCGATCCAATCTTGATCTTGGAGGTTAGACAAGTCCCACCATTTGCAGAATCCGCAAAAGGAGGCAAATACTTCTGCTCTTGCTGCCCTAGCTGCGGCCGCTAAGATACGGGAATGAATTTCAGAGGGTTTTTTAAGAACAAGATGAGCATATTCACGGAATAATGTTTGAACGGTGACCGGAGCTGGCTTTTCTTTTTTCATCTCATCCAAGCAAAGACGCCATACTAACCAAGCCATGGCCTCATTTAGCTTCTCATGCCTTGGATTTTTTCGCAAAGCCTCTGCTAATCGAGCACGAGCCTTTTCGATTCTACCCTCTTCTTGGTCTTTGCGGGCAAGACTAATTGTCTCTGCGAAAGGATCTGACAATTCTGAGCGCTTACGAAGCAGAACATCGTCATCTGATGAAATTGGCAAAGCCATAAATTCTCTAATGAGCTTGCTACGGGATGCTGTATCCTGAGCTCCACTAAAACTACAATTCTTACAACCAACAATAGAATCGTAAAGGCACCACGCAAGAGTACGAACCGTCCAGAGGTCCCGAGGAGATTCCTTAAAAAGTACGCGTGCTGCCTCGAGTGCCTTTGAATGCTGATGTTCCTTGCGCAAAGCAAGGATTTCAAAAGAGGTAAGCATCGATTCCTTTTCCCAAGTCTATCCAGCTCTCAATCATCTGAGAGCAATAGATTAGACAGATACTGGTCACCTGAAGACCAACTCAATGAATGGAATGAACCTCTACTGCTATAGATTGCGTCAATCACTGTTCTTGATTCTGATGAAGAGATATAGTATCTCTCGCGGAATTGAAGATGTTCAACCTTCGTTACGTGACACGAATGCATTGAGACTCGGGGCTCTATGTAATTCTCAAAGAATTCTCGGAGATGAGGTTTATTGTCTGGGAAATCAATTTTGATTTCCTCGGTGGGATATGGGGCATTTGCCGCGCCTGTAATTATATTAATAACATTTTCAGCAAATTCTGTATCCGAGGCGGTATTGGGAAGGATCTGAGGTCTTACGGCACCTTTGCTATTAAAGTATACTTGCACATTAGCTCGTTTCATACTTCTTGATACTGAATAACGCCAAAAATAATTTGTCGCTCTCACGATCACATCGTCTATTGCTATTCCGCTTTGAGTTAGAGAAAAGGCGATTCTTTGATGCAGAAATTTGATAAAAGTTGGCTCACTTGGGAATTGACTGTCCCAGCATGTGGGCTTAGGGTTCACTTCCGATCCAACTCCTATGTGGTTTTCTTTGATAATGGGCAGAGGGGGCTGGTCAACCTTACTTGTTCCGCCGAGAGGAATCGCACTCCAAGGCTTCACCCTAGGCAAGTTTACTCCAGTTATGCGTATTCGTGCGCGCGTCAGAGCGGTATAGGCCCATCTTAACGCAAGAGCATCAGTACGATGATTTTCAAAGATTACGAATACCTCATCCCATTCACCGCCCTGTGCCTTGTGACAAGTCATTGCATAGCCGTATTTCACCTGCAAAGCATTGAAATAGGTGTCATCACGCAAAACTTCGGTAAACTCTTTTGTATTCGGACGCAATCGAGGATGTCTAATCTTGAAAGATATAAAGAGAGCTTTTAATTCATCCGGCGAGAGGTCTCGTTTCTCACTATATAATACATTTTCAATAAGTTTGGTTTCAAATTCCAAGGTACTGCCGTCATCCGCTTCTTTAAGAATACGGACATCTCTGAAGGTTAGCCTTATATGTTTTGCTCCAACGGGGACATCGATCATTTGTGCCTGTTGGGCTGCCTCCAGCACATATATTTGATCGCCATTTAGCAATCCTGTCTTTGCATTGTTGCGAATAACAAGTAGAATATCTGATTTGTAAGGTGGCTGCAGCCCATTTCCACCAAATAGTTTAGACCTGATGGCGATATTGACATTGAAACAGGTCGCATTTGAGTAGGCCAAACAGATTGCGCAAGGCAGAGATGTATTTTGATTCGCAGAAACCAATCTAGTCGGCAGATCCTCCATTTTAATTTCTGTGATATGCGGCGGCATTTGTTCAACGTAGAGTTGATTATAAATTCGGCTATCAAGTGTTTTCCTGATTTTTGTTGCCTCTTTTAAAATGGGGCTGTCTGAAGTTTGCCTCACTACTTCAGTAAGCTCGACTTGGTTCACTTGCAGTCCATATTGTTCCTCGAGGTATGAGGAATCCAAGGCTGGAGATATGGGCATATTTACTGGTGGCAATTGCGCTGGATCGCCAATAACCACTAACTTTGACTTTTGAGTCGGGCTTTCTATTCGTAAATACTGCAACAAATCAGCTAATAAGCGACCACTGCCAAACCTTAAAAATTCGCCTTCAGAGTAGTTATCTGATAACATTGATGCTTCGTCCACGAACGCTACAACGCTAAGATTGTCTGTTGAACTATCTTTCAGTCTGTAATAGAACTTGAATCCACCAACTTCATCGTTCCCTTCAATAAGGTCCGCCAAGTTATAGATTGCCCTATGTATAGTAGAGGCAGGAAAACCTGTGTTATGGCTCAAAACTCTTGCTGCTCTACCAGTAGGTGCAAGTAGCATCGCCGGAATGTGATCCTTTGCGAGTCGTTGTGCCATTTGGCCGATCAGGAATGTCTTCCCCGTGCCGGCATAACCCTTGACGATGAAACATCGAGCAGGGCTAGCGATGAATCTATCAAATTGCTTTAGGGCTTCAGCTTGCTGCGTAGTCAGGTTATGCATATTCTTTTGAGTGAAGTAATTTAGTAAGTGATATGATCAATCAAGCTGTTTGAAGAGAAAATTCTATTTTAATATAGTTATAGCCATTTCAATGGAGCAATCAAAAGTTGTAAATAAATACTTTTTATGGTGGTTAGTCTTTGTTAATCTTAAGATTCTTTCATATTTATAATTCCGCCTTCTGCGGCGGCTTCCCACCCAGAATCGAAACAATATTTATCGATCTGCTTTGGTGGATTTTGAATACGAATTATTCGCGGTGCTGAGCTTTTAGCCTTTTCGACAATGTAGAGCCAAAACCTATCTTGAAAATCCACGGCAGTTTTATATTGTGCCGCTGAGATCTCAATATCATTATATTTCCAGTGCTCAGTAAGTGATTTTACCTCAATGTAGCGAATCACAATGCCTTTGGCATCTTTAGATTCAATGTCGTATCCTCTATTAAAGTGCTCCATCAAATCTGGATTCCGATTTTGACTTCTTTCATAATTTAATACAGCTTGAATACCCTTTTCGTCAGTTTCTTTATCTACATATGATACTTTGTCATCTGCGTCATCGTTTGGGCCATTGCTAAGGTATACATAGCTCCTCAGTCTTTTTCTCAATAAGGGTTTGTTTTTATCAGCTGGACCCAAACCTCTTGTTGGGGAAGCAATGTTATCTTTTGGTAGAGCCGCCCGTGACCCGGGAGATAACAAACCATGCCCCAAACTAGATTGTTCAGAGTCAGGGACTATTGTTCCTGTTCCATCTGTGGCCACTTCCACTTGTTGCTCATCTTTTGGCTGGAAATTTGATGCTACCTCGTCATCCTCGTCTCTTGGAGGGGCAATTGTCTCTTCATCAATGCTCTCACTCCGAATATCAATAAAGTTAGAGAATCCTAATTCATCAAGATTTTCAGTAGCCCGTTTTGTCGAGGATGCACTTAGGACTTCTTTTAGCGTGATGGATAAGATTCCGCCTTCAATAAAAGGATTGAGCCAGCTTGCCAACTCTACTGCCAATGAATTCCAGCTACGGTCCGCTTTCCCAGCGAGTGAATAAATAATTCCATTCTCATGATCAATATGTACATTAGCGATCTCACTTACACCGTTATGGATTCGTCCAAGTATATTAATGGAATATTGAATTTCCAATTCAGATACTTGAATGCAGTCAAGTTCATCCCAGCGAATATCCACCCATTCGTCTGCATTTAAAGCTTTGTGTGCAGAAACGACTCGTTCTAATATTGGCTTTCGTTCCTTTATGCGTTTTCGTAGGGCGTCATCTTTTCCAATTTGTGTCAGTGTTATTGCACTACTCATGACTGAGTGGCTAAGCATGCCTAACCCTGCTTTTGACATTGCCCTCCAGCCGATCTTTGGTCTTTCAATTACATAATTTTGAAGGACAGGATCAAATTTTGCCACGAGGCGAGGCTTGTCATTGAAGAAAAGATATTTGGGTTCATACAGTATGCCATCGGGATTCGGAACAAGCTTGGTAGATGAAAGAATTTCCCACTCTTTGTCGATGAGGATATCAGCTTCCTCAATTATCTTCCAGCAGTTTTCAAGAACTTGAGATGTATCTTCGTCGAGTGATTTACCTTCTGGTGCAAAACGATTAGATATTTCTATCATTACATCCAGTGCATCGCGGTAGCTAGGTTTTTCTCGAGCACCCAATTTTCCAAATAGTGTAGTGTAGTCGCGCCATTCTTTATCGAGATGATATCTGTAATTGCTGAACGGATTTTCTGCCCAGTAACATTTCGATGGCTCTAAGAACTGTGTGCCACCCGCCCATATACATGGTTTACCTATAAGCCTCGAAATGTAAATATCGCTTTTCTTTGATAGATCTTGTAGATGCTGATATAGTCTTCTCGAATTCTTAATTGGTCGATGGTTTTCGGCGCAATAAAGAAGATGCGCAATAACGAGATTATTATCTAGTTCTGTATGTATGCCTAGATCGCCAATGAACCCACGCAACTGCTCCTGCTTACTACAATCTAAAAACTGCGCCTGAGTGCTAAAAAGATGCTCACTATAATCGGCATACAAATTCGTCGGAACGAACCATTCATCATATTCATTTTTTGCGGGGAGCCAAGGCAGATTTTTAAGAATTGGCCAATCATTCTCACTCTTGTAAATTTCCCAGTTTGTACCTATAAAATTGAATAATTCTTTAATGGCCTCCCTATTGGCTTCGAGAGGTGGATTTTTAATAATTGATCTGATTTTAATTACGATATCTTTTAGCCTTGGCTTATCAGGGATGCCAAGCCATAATAAAAATCCTCTTAACCATTGATTGTTACTATTAAGCTTGATGACATGGACGTCTTTACCCAAATAGTTCATTACTTCTTGGCTTTGGAAATAGCATTCAGATGCCTTGCGTAATACTCCATCCGTACATTCTAGAATCGGCAACTGCTCTAAAATATTGCGAACATCAAGATTATCTTCGAATTCACCATGTTGCCTTCCGAAAAGAGAAAGTAATTGCAAGCAAAGATCGGGCTGTTGGGAAATCGTTGTCAGCGATTGTGCATCAATGTAATTTAATATATACTTAGAAATGGATAGTTTGGCGACACAAAGATCATTGAGCAAGTCGTGATGCTTATTTATTACATAGGGATCCAATAATTTCGCTAAACCGAGAGGATCTTCAAAGTTACCCGGCACTTCCAGATCGCTAAGACAAAATAATTGTTTACCGGATGGCCAAATACGAACATTATTAAGAATTTTGTTCTTGATATTTGCATCATATTTTCGTTTTCGCCACTGAGAATCAATCCAATCAATGATTGCATAAATCGATGCTGGATTTGATATCCATGTCGCTTCTAATGGATTTTCGGGTTCCTCTAAAGAGAGTGGATCATTTGTAAAGATCAGAATATTATCAATCGCTACTTCAAGATCAAATGGATAAACCAAGTGGCTAATCTCTTTGGGATTTGAATCTGAGGCCAAAATTGAAGCCATCTGGGCAGCACTGAAAATACGAACTGTATTTGAATCTGCTAACCATACTTTATTAGGGGCAGCTAATCGGCTATCACACGAGACAACGATTGGGCACTCGCTGAGCTTCGTTTCGTCTTCCTTTTTCTCTGATTCTGAAAGGTTACGCGAACGTAAAAGTACAATTTCGTCAATTAAAAGTGCTCGATTCGAAAAATCTTGAAACCATTTTGGGGCATCTTTTAGTTTTTGCCCAGAAACGAGGCCTGATTTTTGAATCGCATCTGCTATCTGCGCATTACGCAGCAGTGGCACCTTCATCGATTTTCCGCGTAATAGATTATGGTACCGATTCAAATCAGGATGAACTACATCGATATTTAACACAGAAAGAACAGGGGTGCTTTTTTTCTCTTTCTGATTTTCAAGTAAGAATATTTGGTCACTTGGTTTTTTCCATTTTCCGCAACTTGTAAACACAACGGGATAGTTTTCAAGTTCAGGTTCAAGAACTTCCCAAAACGCCCCGAGCACTTCGTCTTGCTGACTGTTTTTTGCTGCGATATGGATTGCTTCAGTACGAAATAAGAATTCAAAGAACGCTTTGTGGCCCAGCTGATTTCTGATTTCAATGATATTGGCGAGTATTGTCTTCGCAGCTTCAAGTGTCGCTCGCTTATTCCATTCGCCCTGATAATCGGAATCTAAAAGGATTCGTTTCCGGTCTGAAGAAGGATAGAAATCGCCGCATATATGGAAAGGCAGGTTGGTTCGATGAAAGGTTGGAAGAAAAGCATAGAAATAGCCATTGAATCGATCAGTTTCCTCCGGAATCGCAATAGTTATGGCGCTACTTCTTTTCTTCTCTATCTGGCCATTATACTTAGTTTTTAAATCATTTGCATCGTTTTCAAAATTTCCTTCAAAAGTGTACCAGATTTGATCTTCATTGTTTATTGAGATGACTTGTACACCGCCTTCAGGAGGTATTCGCTCGATAGTTTTTTCAATTTTGCCGTTTACACTGATTGTAATCTTTTCAAGTTTTCGCAAAAAGAGTATGCTTGTGTCGATTTCAGTTAAAAGAGTTCTGCGTAAAATGTCAAACGATTTCCTATTCACCGTTTCTAAGTTTAATTTCTTGCGAACAATGCTATTCTTATCTGTTGCCCATGGAAAATAAAAGTATGTTTTTCCATCATCAAGCACTTCTTCTACATCTATGCGTTCACTTGGATTATCGCGTTCAGGGTGTAAATCCCATTTTTTTCCAGCTGAAATTATTTGAGGAGTGTCAGTAATTTGGTAAACAGAGATGAAACCTATTCCAAATGCACCAATAGTACCGCTCTCTTCTCGTTTGCCTCCACTGGCTATTTTTGCAAGACGCTCAAAGTCCTTATCTCGAAAGGATCCATTATTGACAACATGGATCCCATCCTTTGAAAGATCAAATGCGACTTCGGTAACGTCGGGGGCGTCATCTGCATTTTGAATCAATTCAAAGGCAAAAGTAGCATAGCCTTTCAGATCTCTCAGTTTTGCGTCGATTATTCCCCAGAAATCTACGTCTAAGGAGTGGTATTTACGCATGAATTTCCCCAAGGCTGGCTGTACGCTATTATCGCAGCATACATATTGGCAAATTAGTTACTTATCTATTGCTCTTGTGTTATGACGCCCACAAACTCCGCGATCACCCTCACTTCACTCTCGTCTTGTGGCTCTAGGATTATAGGCGGGAAATCAGGATTTCGTGGCTTTAGAGTTATACGGGTGTGCTCCCATTCGTCTTCATCAATCCCTCGTTTTTCACTTTCATAGACTTTTATCGTGTATTGTCCGCCTGTATGGGGATCGGCAACGCCGGCGTGCCAAACGAGAAGGGTCTTACCTTGCCGAGTACCCCCATGAGGCTGCCGAAAAAGACAATAAGAATTATCTAGTATCTCCGGTTCCATTGATTTTCCAACAACCTTTGCTACAAACATGCCCTTTTCAAAAGGTGGATGATCGTCCCAAGTAATCCAATCCTCTGACCAAGAACCGTCTGCAGCTAGAACCTCTTGATCGGAACTGAATTGGCCTGCGACGGCTCTCAAAGTTGTCAGCGGCACACAATCTTGCCATAGATCGACTTTGTCAATCTCTACAAAACGGAACGGTCTTGTATTATCAGATACCCCTGCAGCCTTTTCCAGCGTTCCTCTCAACTGGTCTAAATTCTCACATATTTCATACATCCATCTTCCGAATCGACTCAGATTGTTGACCGCTGCAACCCACTTTCTTGCTGCGGCATTTTTAGCGAGAACTTGATCCTCAGCATGGATTTTGCCAGCGATGCCCTTAATTTCTAATAAAACTAGCAAATCGTTTTGCAGTTTGACGATAAAGTCTGGCTCATAATTATGGCGGTGACCTTCATATTCGTATGGGATGAGAAGTCCGATCTGTCTGTCATTTGGCGTATAGCATTCTACACAATCTAAATCCTCCATGATTTCAATTGCTCTTCTCTCCCAGTCACTTTGGATCATGGCGCGGTTCAAATGACTCTTCGTCAAATCTTCTACTGGCCGAGTGGTAGAATAGTTGACATTAGCGGTAGATGTTGCCGCTTGAAAGGAGTTAAGCACTGGTAAAAGCCTTGCTTGATCTTTGGCAACTGCCGGTAAAATGTTATCGCGAATTCGCTCTCTCAATATCTGCGCATAGAGCTCAAGCCCCAATTCGCGGGCATCCAATCCTTGCTTGAATGTCACTTTCTTTTCTATAAAAGTGTGAACTATCTTAAGGATTTCAGGGAAGAGCTGGTGTCGTGCGAGAAATTTTATTTTACCTTTTTCATCGGTTTCTGATTGAGCACCTTCAAGTAGATCGTTCATGATCATTTGTGTTAAGCGGAACAGGATCTGTTGTGGGCGGACAGCAGCATAGTACTCGTCTCGAGTCTGCCTCACGAACCCCCTGACTGGAGTACTTGCAGTTGGATCATCTTGATATCCTCTTGGAGGCGCTAACCAGACTTCTCCGGGTTCTTTGTCAACGATCAGTCCTTCAAGATTCTCAATGTCACATTGGATGCCGCTATCACGCAGAGAATAAATATAGCTTTCAACATTCGGCATCCGCAGCTCAAAATGCCTACGTTCAGGCACTGCATAGATATCATGATAAACTGGATCAGGCCCCTCTTTCTCTTTTGGCTTCCCCTTAAAGGGGATCAGTGAGAAGGGGATGCCATATACATCGACGTACTCTGGATTTAACATTCCTGTTGCCGGGTCTGGCGTGTAACTCATTCGGCGTAATCCGCGGCCAACAACCTGTTCGCATAAGAGTTGGCTCTCGAACGCTCGCACACCAAGGATATGAGTAACATTATTAGCGTCCCAGCCTTCCGTCAGCATAGAAACCGATACGACACACCTAACTTGCTCTCCGGCACCGCCGCGTTTGCCGACCGTATCAATCAACTCTCGCAAGCGTAGTGCAGCCTGATCTTTGGATTCGCCTTCCTCAGTTTCAATCTTTTTTAGCAGCTTACTATCTATTCGAATTGTATGCTGAATTTTTTCGCTGTTGGCTAGCTCAGGGAAAATTGCACTTCCGCCATAAGTCTTGGCGATTATGTTATTACCTTCCTCGTCCGTAGTCTCAACCTCGGATTCACCACTAATTTTGCGATAGAAGGCCTCCGCTATATCAGTATTATTGCACACAACGATAAGAACCGGTGGTGTAAAAGATTTTCCGCCTGAATCAGCCTTACATTTGTCAAACTGGATTTTCCACTGGCTCGCAAGAGTAAGCAATGCACCTTCAGCATATTTATAAACCGCATCTGGTTTGGGCTGGCCCCTCTGGATGTAATCTTCTGCCTTAAGTTCGTTGTCATTAATGTTGCGCCAGAGACGGAAATACTTGGGATCCGGCCGGCCGGCATCATCAGTGGCGCCAACATCATCTTGAACCGGAAGACGAGGAACCTTTACTATGCCAGATTCTATTGAATCAACGAGTCCGAAATCACTGACAATCCAAGGGAATGGGCTACCTTCTGGGTAACCGCTATTACCCAAATAAAACGGAGTGGCAGATAGATCCAGACAAGCAATGATACTGGCCTCTGGTTTGCCAGAAGAATCTCTTCCATTAAGACCCGAGTTATTGATCTTGTCTAGGCCAGTTAACCAAACACGGGCTTCTTCGGCTTCATCTTCTAAATATTGTTTTTCTTCTCGGTCTTTATCCTTAAGTATTTTTTTCTTATCAGAATCCTGCTCTATCCGGCCGCGCCAGCAGTGGTGCCCCTCATCATTGAGCACAAGGATCGGCAACCGCTGGATTAAATCGCCAAGACGATCTTTCGTGAAAGCATCAGCGGTTTCCTCGCCTTTATTGACGACAACGTAGCTCTTGCCGCCTTCGGAATGTTCGCTTTTAGGGGCGAAGACATGCCAGTTTGTTACCAGCACTTTCCCCATTGCCATACTTTCACGGTACTTCGCAGGCACCAAGTCGAATAAATCATAATAGTTATCGGGATCCTCAGGGCATAATACCTGCAATCGTTTTTTTACTGTCAAGTTTGGCGCGCAGACCAGCACGGCATTGGGAAATAATTTGGTTGCCTGATTACGGCCTCGATTGCAGAATGCCCAAGCGATGATCATCGCCATGACGATTGTTTTACCACTGCCGGTAGCCATTTTGCATGCAAGACGACGTAGTGGAAGCTGATCAGAATCAAGAGATTGGTCAATAAGTCGAGGGAAAAATTCATCTGAGACTGTAGGAAAACTCGGTTTAATCCCTGAGAGCAGTTGACGTATGTGTTCTTCTGTAACGTCCATTCTCTTGAAGCCCGTTGCGCGCAAGCGATTGGAAATCGCAATTTCAAGTAAATATATCATCGTTTCCGCAGCTTCTTGTTGACAAAAGAAGAGCCTTCGAGGCCGATCTGGCCTTAGCCACCAAGCGAAGAGTTCCCTTGTCACTTGGGATGCACCACGATACCCAGATTCACGCCAACGACGGATATCCTTTCGCAAAGCATTGACAAGTGGCAGGTCTTCTTCGTTTTCTTCTTTAAATAGCTCTAATTCGGCTTCAACTGAGCCTGTTCGCTTTGTTTTGAAGTAATAACGGGCAGGCCGTCGCCCCGGTACTCGCGACGGCATTCCACCTTGGTAAAGCCAAAATTCTTTTGGCTCTTCATAAGGATTGTTTAATACTGGATCAGGAACAGCTTGAGTCGGGCTCCAATCCTGAGGTGGCTGTTGTGAAAACTTTCTAACTGTTCCAACCATCACTTAGCCTCCTTCTCAAGCTTTGCGATGGCTATTACTTCATTACCTCTAGGGTCAATAACTTTGACAGCAATGCGGTTGAATTTACCTGATTTGAAGGGTATAGATACCGTTCCATTAAGTGCAGCGAATGCATCTGGATCAGCTTGCGAACCTAAGCTTTTGGCAATTTTCTCCCAAGCATTTTGGTCGGGGAAGAAAGCTTGAGTGATGCAGAAACACCTTCCGTCATAGTCACTATCAAGAAACCAAGCAGCCACTTTATCTGCTTTCGATGACCTGACCTCCCCGGTCAACGGATCATAGATATCCACACCGAGTAGTTCAACTGTGTACTCTCCGTTCTTAGGTGGATGTACTATTATTTCTGGTTGGCCAAAAACTGTGAAGAGTTGACTGTTTGGGGTTTCCTTTAATAGCCCATCCATCCCGGGACTAACATCTGGTCTGATATGGGCAATATGAATTTTTTGTTTAGGATGCTGACTTTCCTGCAACGCATCTAGTGCAGCCGCATCGAAGCTAAAGCCGGCAATAATGAGTTCATCATAGCGCCTGCCAGAGCGGATCACTTCCGCCACTTGTTCCACGGTGACTGGACCATACTGCGGCCCAAAACTGATACCAATGTTGTTTGCTTCCTTTGTATCAATATCATTCCATATAGCTTCGGCGTGAATTGGTGTACCAGTAGACTCTTGATAGAGCGGATCTACTCGGCCGAAAATTTGATGTTTGTTGTTTGGAAAGGTAATGCCATCTTTTCGGATGAGTTCGACCATTCGAGAAAGGTAAGCACTCAAATTCTGAATTTCATCAGCTATGTCAGCCTGTTCCCATTCGTTTGGCGTCCCATCAAATAAGCCTTCGTCGCTTAACGACAATTCCTCTGGTCTGATACCTTCGACAGTGAAAGGGCCAGAGACTCGCACAATTCCTTTTGCAACTTCAGGCTGATCTACCAACTCTTCCTGTTCGGCGTTTGCAGCGATGCATGCATTAACTTCATCCATCTTTGCACGCCATACTTTCCGAAAATTCACCACTGCATTTTGTAAGTCTTTAGGCCAATCCTCATCTGTATCAAATGGGACTTCCCACTCTTCCCATTTTTTACCTTGACTTGGTAGGATCCAGCGACGGTAGTCGGATTCAGCAATAAGCCGCTTACCTTCAGTATGTTCTTTTTGAATGAGCTTTGTCTTGAGTTTTGAAAATGTATCCTCTGAGGTAAAAGATAAAACTTCATTACATTTTTTGAGTGCAGTGTTGATTTGATCAGTATACTTTTCGAAAATTGGATCAAGATTTTTGTTTTTTGAAATACTCTTTAAAGAAATGTGCGCGACTATTTTATTACAAAATCCGCTCTGAATCCCCTTGTTTTCATCTTTAACGCGAAAGTAGTCAAATTGTGTCGCTAATAAACGTTGACGAGAAATTGCGATTGAAACACGACTTGTATCTATCGTGATCCAACGACGCCCCAATTTTTCTGCTACCATAGCAGTAGTGCCGCTACCGCAGGTTGGATCAAGGACAAGGTCCCCGGGATCTGTGGCCATCAGAATACAACGTTGGATTGCCTCACTTGCCGTCTGAACAGTATATAGTTTACCTTCCGTCCTATTTTGAATACCCCCGATGTCATTCCAGACGTTTGATATAGGTGTTGCAATAAAATCATCCAATAATCGCACATACCTAGGACGATTTCCTTCTTGCTTAATTCTACAAGAATTAATCAACCTGTGAATTCCCTCAACGGTGGTTTTCCAATGCTGATTTGGTGGTGGTTGATATTTGCGTCCGTTAAAAATGAATTCTTGTTCAGTGGACGTGCCTCCTTGAGATGTGATAGAATCAGAAGATGCAAATTTCTCTCCATCAAATGCTAGTGACAATTCTGGATGAATAGACTTAAGAGGTTTATATTTTGTCGCACCTTCTTCTCCAATATTTTTTAGCTTAAATAATTGGTTATATTTTGTACTTAAAATATCTTTAGCATACCAGAGTATATGGTCATTTATATTTGATAAATATCGACTTGAAAAACCAGATGTTTTTGAAAAAGAAATTTGTGAGATAAAATTTTCCCTTCCAAATATTTCATCGATGAGACTGCGGACTAGATGAATATTCTCGTCTCCAATTTGCACAAAAATACTTCCCGAATCACTCAATAGTTCTCTAGAGATAATTAAGCGATCTCTTATGTATCTAAGATAAGAATGAATACCGAGTCTCCATGTATCGCGATATGCCTTAATCATTTCAAGTTCTCGAATTAGTGATGTTTCTTTGTCTCGAAAATCTTGAATGCCCACTTCAGACTGAAAATTTGAGGAATACTTAATACCGTAGGGTGGATCAATATAAATCATCTGCACCTTGCCTGCGAGATTCTCCCGTCTAGCCAATGATGACATAACCTGTAAACTGTCTCCTAAAATCAATCGATTTGCCCAATCTACATCATGCTGATAAAACTGAACTTCCTTTTGATATGGCAATTCGGGATCAGCAAAAAGATCTCGCTGCAAATCTTCTCGCATAGCAGCTCGGATGATGGCTTGGGTACTGACCCTCTCATGTATATGCAACGCAACGGGATCTACCTCGAACCAGCCACGGTCGTATTGTTCTTTTTTTTCCGTCCATTCCAACCAAGGCTGCTGGTTAGTCAATGCATTATCAAGTACAGCTTTCTCTTCAGGAGACAGGTATTCGCCCACCTTTTCCTTAATTGCTAGCACATGATCCGCCTTTCCTTCTGGATCGAAACGCAATTCAGGGGTTAGATGGGGGCTGTAATAATACCGGGCTTTTTTTATTTTCGGAATTTTTCCTTCATCTGCCAATTTCGCCGGCGGCACGTTTTTTCGTTTTTCACTGGTATGCCGATAATCTTTGGTTTCTATAGTTTTGCTATTGCGTCGTGAATTCATACTATCTCCCGAAAAGACTTTTAAAGATAACTGCTCTTATTTTCTTGCCTTCCTGCCCAAGATATCGAGAACACGTCCACCCGGCTTAAAACTGATGGAAGCAAATTTGTGTGCTAACGCGATGGGTACAAGAGCATCATGGAATAACTCTGTCTCAAGTTGCGTGATTAAATTTAATGCTACTGTTAACTCTGGATACCGCTCAATTTTTACTTTCTCTAACCGGAAGTTGGGTACTGCACGTTTACTGGGGAAAGGATAGGGGAGGGCGAAAACAAATAGCCTATCAGATGGACTCTTATACACAAAATCCTGTCCATAGTATGTCTCGTCACCAAATCCATTTCCTGATTTTTCTACGCCCAGATACTCAATACGAAAATCGTCTGTGATGCTAAATATTCTATCATTAGGAATGTGGTGACTTAGCAATTGCATATATTCAACCACATAGCCCGATTTCTGTAGTCCAATGATAATCGGGGCTCGTTTATGAGCTGCCCACTGACGTTTCTTTAAATGATAGATATACTTCATTATCGATTGATGAAGCCACGCTGCGTTGCCAAACACTGCGAGAGGGCCATCTACGAGGATAGCCAACTCACCTAATAATGCTGGATCTTCGACTTCAAGAAATCTTAGGTAATGAATTGGTATCAAGTGCTCTATATAGCTCATAAATCTTGAAGCAGGTTCCTGATTCGCATGGAAATCACTCACACCTTCCCACAGTCGCAAACAGTCACTTATATAGAGGGGCTTTCCACATACTGAACACTGGTGATCAGGTTTATTGGGATCTAGATAAATATTTCTGTTTGTACAGCCGGCCGAAGGACACTGATGAACTTTGATCCGACCCGGTGGAGTATTGTTGTCTGGTCGTAAAAGCGCTAATTCTATGAGAGTACTCATCAAACTTGTAGCTGTATCATCCGCGATAAAGCAGGTTTGTTCGGATCTTAGAAAAGCATCCATTTGCCTCCGAAACGTTGACTTGACGCAATCATCTTCTGGGAGTTTGAAATTTGCCAGTGGCAATACTAAAGGTAACGGTTCATGATTCCTCTGCATAGCCGCCACTTTAAAAGGATCGATCATGTGGGTTTTCGCATCTTCTAGCCCTAAATATTCTTCCATATCGATCAAGATTGTACTAAACTTTAGATAACAGACTTGAATACTCGGCAGTCGCTTATCAATAATGGATGTATAAAAGCTGCCATCAGAGGCAATGACATATTTTAATGAATCGTCTGGATTACCAGTCGGAGGATCAACAAAGCAAGATACAAGCTCCTTGCTTTCTAATTCAGAAGGTTCTCTCAACGGTTGGCATTGCTTGAGGAAGGCCTGAACATCTGGATTCCGGACGACGTCACTGTGAGCTGTCTTGCTACCAAATTGTTTATTGTAGGGCATCGTTAATACCTTATTGGGCCTTATCGCTCGTGGCCTGCCGCTCCAACTCGGGATCAAATTTGTGTATTTGCACTGGGATCACAAATGGGCTTGAGAGGGTTTTTACTCGAGTAAAACCAACATCCTGAGCTCGAATAAGGGATGGACCAAAGTCGGCAAAATCATAAAATTTCCCAAGAACACGAACTTCGTTCTCGTTATTGATGTGTGAAACAAACATATTTTCAGTATTGGCTAGTATATTGGGATGGACCGAAGAGATTTCTTGAGTTGCGTAAACTGTTCCAATTCGGAATTTTGCGCCTTCTTTTGCAATTCGAGGCCATACATCGGCTAGTTTGTCATCCTTGCCCATAATATTATGCGCCTCTTCGACATAAATCATGATATTGGGTGGGTATTCACCCGCATTAAATGTTTTCATAGATCGGTTAAAAATATGTTGAGCAATGATTTTGCTCAAACGAGTACGCTGGTCAGGATCGCCCACAGATAAATCGAGGATCACAATCATGCCTCGCAGCAAGTGCTGATAGATTTCTTCAGATACATCCTGTTTTCGTTCCGGAGAATGAAAATCCTTAAGCGGATTTAGATGTTTGTATCCTGTAATATAAGCATCATTGCTATTCTTACCAGCCAGCATATTTAGAAGGGCTATGCAGTCCTCATCAAACCACTGCTTACCAGAAGAACTTAGGAGCACATCTTGTCGATTCAATTTCCTTGCATTCTCAAACCAGCTAACGGCTTGGTCAAGGGTAAGGGTTAATCGTTCTCTGTTGGCTTTTGGGAACACACCCTCTTCATCCACTATTTTGCGAATATCTTCATTCACAGGAAAGCTAACATTGTGACCAGCCGGAGCTGAAAATCCCGCTTTACGAAGAATCGCCTGATAGATTGCCTTTTTCACTTGCCAACGATTGTGCGATGACCAATCCTCTGAATCAGGTTCTTCAAATGAAACATTTAAAAAAGCCCGCAGGTCAGCAGATTGGGAAGATCTATCAGACATGACTTGCTGGATTATTATAAAGCCTTCTATAATCTGCAGATAGAAATTGTTTTGTATCAAGTGAAAACCGGGAGCAGGCAGCATGCGATATCGTTCAGTTTGATCAGGGAATACATCCGCCAAAGCACCCACATCCTGCCGGTTGGCGTTGGCGTACTCACCATTAAGGTCATAGATTATCTGGCCAATGCTCAAGCCAGTTTTATTGGCTGTATCCTTAACAACAGACACTAGCTTTTTTATCATGTTTGATTTACCTGTTCGTGTCATGCCAAAAACGCCGGTACGACGAGCTAGGAAATCGATTGACTGGACTCGAAAGATCACTTCAGGATCGGCTTTTTGAAGACGATAAGCAGATGTATAACGAACTGCGCCAATGGGGAAATTAGGCATCGTTCCGTCAATTCCGAGTCGTTGTGCGTCTTCCCTTGCAGCGACCTCTCGGATTGGGCTTATATAGTTAACTATCGTAGCCAGCACATCTCCCCTTGGCTTGTATACATGCAGCTGAGCAGCAGAATGGTAAGATTCTAGATCGCTGCCAAGGTATAGACGGCCATCATCGTTTAAATAAAAGGTTCCAAGAATACGACATTCAAGACCGCTGAACTGCATTTGGTTGCGAGTTAGATCATCAAGCTCCGCTGATCCTACAATACTATCAGCCCTTTCTTGGAAATGTTCGATCTTCGTAATTACCAAATCATCATCCATGGGCAGGTGGGCAGAGCCCACAACCCGCAGCAGAATGACTTCTTTCTGCGCCTCGGTGGCTGAACTGTATCTAGTGGGATCAAAAGCAGCAGCTAACAAGAAAGAGTTATGCGGGACCCCATTTGCTTGTGCCTTCCAGATGTCATTGGTCATGATTTTTGCATTCTCATAGCCAATCTGGTAAATCCAGCCAATAAAGTTATCTGGCTGTATCAAGTTAGGCAACGGGTTCCCGTCATTATTGCTTATTTTTTTATTCACTCCGACTGTTCCTCCGGCAGGGATAGATTGCTGGCCACAAGCTCCAGTTTTTCTTTTCTTACTTGCTGCGCACTAGACGTATAACGCACCGGTATTTCCTTGTACTTCAAATCGTACCGATTGAATAGTTCAATGACTTCATTGCAGTGATCATAACTTAATAACCAAGGAGCATCAAAGGTGGAAAGCGTCTTAATTAGCATTTCATGATCTTGATATTTAAAAAATTTGTTATACAAGATTTCTGCTTTATGGAAAAACGGGGGATCAAAATAAAAGACCCGATCATCCTTGCCATCGACTGAAATGGCATTTTTGTTCCGTTGGACAACATCCCCCCAATCTGTTTTTGTTATTTCTTGGACACGGTCTCTGACCGACCATAAGTCCTGAAGGCGCTTCTTAAGCGTTTCACGATAAAAGCGGCAGTCTATCTTATAAATTGATGATTGTGCTTTTCCACCTATAGGTCCAGCTTTTTGAGTTAAAATGCCAGAGAAGCTTGTTCGGTTCAGGAAAAGGCATTTCCATGCATTTTCACGATCACTCTGAGCTGTGCACCTACGGAGAGCTTCCCACTGCTCGAGGTTTATTTGTTCTCTTTCAACCATCTCTTGCAGCCATATGCCATCGCGAAATACAACTTTCCAAAATCCTGTGATCAATGGATCACTATCATATAACGCTACATTTTCAACTAGATCCAGACCGAGCAATGCTAAGGAAATGCTTGCTCCACCCGCAAACGGTTCGACGAAAATTCGGGGTTTTAATTTATTCAATTCCAGAAATCTAACGACATAAGGCACCAAGAAGGATTTACCACCCGGATAACGGAGAGGACTTTTCAAAATTGGCTTTCCTTGTACCTTCATTGTTGATTCTGCTTCCTAAGCAAGTGATTAATGATTTTACCTTTTAGATGTCTTTCGGCACGCTCGTCCGTTACATGAGAAGTGACAATTTGGCTATAATCACTCTGCTCAGCTTGGCTTGCGCTACACACTTTTGAGTAGTCGCATTTATTACAACGCTCGATTTCTGGACGAGCAACGAAATGACCACTTCTTATACCGGCAATAGAGGTTGATATACTCTGAAGCGCAAGTTGAGTGGTCCTTTGGCTAATATCAACACTCGTTCTCGTACTATTTTTTAATTCGTGCAAATATCCCGCGATAACATTAAGCCCCTCGCTGCGGCCGGCACTTGCATAGACAGCTAGCTGCATGTGATAGCGTTCATCACGGAACGGATCTGTTGATGTCTTGTAATCAACTATCGCCAAATTGCCTATTTGCCCATCCTCTTTGTCAAGAATCACATCGGCACGGCCAGCTAGAGTACTATTATCAAAGTGCACTTCAAACGGCCGTTCAATTTCCCAAACACGGAGCAAATCGTTTGAATAATCGTTAATATAAAGGTCTACAAGCTGTTTCGCAGCTCTCTGCATTCGATCGAAGGTAGGGCTATCGGCAAATGGTAGATAAAACTCTTTAGAGATGATTCTACTTATTACTGCCTCCGATGGAGGTATGCTATGACTTCGCGAATATTCTGCGACTTGACGAAGTACATGATGAATCGCTTTGCCATAGCCGAGTTCGACGGCTATCTCGATCTGGAATCCGAACACTCTGCTGAGACGATATCGAAAACCACACTCATCAAAGTTGGCGATATCTGAGAAGCTGATTTCGAGAGGAGGAAATATTACATCTGGTGTTTCCGTGTTAGTAGTCTTAATTGGCAATGACTTTGTTTCAATGATGTTTTCTGGATTTGCTGCGATATCAACTAGGTATGGAGAGGGTTTCTGCGATTTGGTCAATTTCCTAAAGTAAGATAGATAAACAGTTTCTCTAGCCCGTGTCAATGCAACATAAAAAAGGCGTCGCTCATCGGCGTCACTCCCCTCATATCTCTTTCGAAGGCGTGCTGGAAAGATGTCGTCTCCAAGGATCCATTCCTGTTTTTGGCCACATTTGCTCGATGGAAATCGACGACTTGTTAATCCCGGCATGAAAACAATCGGCCACTCGAGCCCTTTAGCTTGATGTACAGTCATTATGTCAACAGCATCTAGATCGATTGCATTTTCACCCTCATAATCCTCATAAGCATCACGAGCATAATGAAGCAAGTAGCTGTATAAGTTATCATAGAATGGCCTCCCTCTATCCCGACCACCGCGAAAAATTGTAACCCCATTCTCATCTATGTATCGTCCGCGTCGAGTCACGTGTTCATAATCTGCTAGAACTTGAGAGAATCTAGCAAACGCGCCAAATCGAGCTGATCCATCAGGCGTATCTATATCAATCTCATGTGCATTTAGGAAATTTAGTAGTTTATAAAAATCACCCACAAGACTAACAGGGCGATTGCCGAGGAGATTAAACTTTCGCCAGTCTATGAGGTAATTTTTTATTTCGGAGTTTTCTCTTCCGGTGTTAAAATATTGGCATAGTTCGTTTGCTATACTGTCGAGTTCTGCTGGTCTCGTAGGACCAAAACGTTCATCTTTCCATTCGCCACTAACAAACCAAGCGTATATTTCACCAAAAAGATTGATTTCAGGCTGCATAAACAAGCCTGTTCGTCCCGCACAGGAATAAGGTATCATTCTCTCGTCAAAAACGCGAATTAAGGTTGGCGCAGAAGTCCTGACAGATCTGAAAAGTATGGCCACCTCATTATATTTGAACCCTTGAGAATGTAATCGTTCAATGGCATCAGCGATAGTCTGAGCTTCTTCTATTTCAGTGTCAGCAGTCCAAGTGACAACTTCTACTTCGCTATCCGAGCGATATGGCTCCATCACTTTTTCTAAGCGGTCAGGAATGGTCCGCGTAAATGAATTTGCTCGTTTCACAATTTCTGGTCGGCTGCGTCTATTGGTTTCTAATTTAATTGTTTCAACATCTTCTCTTCGATCAGCAAAATCTAAAATGTTCTCGATATCTGATCCACGCCATTGGTAAATCGATTGATCATCATCGCCTACAACGCAAAGTTGTACAGGCGGCTTAGAAAGTAGCTCAATTAAACGTTCTTGAGCAGGATTAACATCTTGATACTCATCAACAATGAGGTGAGTCAACTGGTTATGGACTACTTGAAAAATGTTAGGGTCACTGAGTACTTCTACTGTCTTTGCGATGATAAGCCCGAACGTTAGAAAGTGGTACCTATCTAAAGCCTGAAGGTATGCTGTGTAACACTCTGCAAAGGGGGTTCCCTGAAGATTTACCATCGGTATTAGTTCATTGCCCACAACATCTGCCGCTTTGGCAAAGTCACGAATTGGCTGCCAATGTTTCGGGCCTAGTTTTTGTAGGTGTAGATGATGATATTCACGGCTTAAGAATCCAAAATGACGGTGTTCATCTAGAACATCATAGTTGCCATACTGAGGAACATGGGTCTGGAGAAGGCGGAAACAATAACCGTGGATTGTGCCAACAAACATCGGTCCAAGCCTACCAAGGAACTCTTCACCCTTAAGGTCTCTAACTCGCTGGTAAATGCGGTTTTTGAGCTCGCCGGCAGCCTTTTCTGTAAATGTGAAAGCAATAATAGACTCTGGAAGTACACCATCGCCTATTAAGGAGGCGACTCGTCGTGAGATGGACTCAGTCTTCCCAGATCCCGCGCACGCGACAACCTGCAAATTTTTATTGCGGGTCTCAATTATTCGTTTTTGTTCTGGAGTAATTATTATTTCGGCCATGATCAATTCGTAAGGTTGTTAATTGCAAAATTCAGAAGTGCTCAACAGAATAGAAGGCGAGTAAGGAAATAGATCTGCTTTGATTTTGTCATACCTTGCTTACCATTGAAACGTTTTCATCAGCTTACTAAGGAGTCAAGTTAGTCTAAAACTAAAAAGGCCCAATCATAGAATCATGATTGGACCACTTAATCCCGACATTACCCCTCCCAGAGTTATGCAAAATCCTTTTTTCGCCAGCATATGATAATTTTCTCAGAACGATGTCAATGTAATAATATTATACACAAATGCAAAGCAAATTGCGGAAAGGAGGGTGCGAGGGCGGGCATAAACAACAGGTGCAGCAGTTCACTTGGATTTAAATTGTTAAGCTGTATCCAGCTTTTATTTTGATCGCTATTATAGGGCTCGTGTTTATATTGAAGCCATAGATAAAAGGTCACTGTTACCATACGACGTAGGCCTGTTATATATTAAAATATACCAGTATCTTATGGCATGTAGAACGTTTCATTGAATAAAGGCTCAAAAGCAGCTTGGGTGTTGTCGATTTCGAAATTCTCCTTACCAGCATACCTAGTCTGTATTTTGACTTATGGCATGCTTATTGCACTGCCTGTGGTGTTATTGAGCGTACTTTTTTTAGTGCATGTTAGCCATTAACCCGGGATAGATAGTCACTTTCTAAGGAGAACATAACTATGGATTAAATGCTATCGTTGAGTTTGCTCATGCCCAAGAAGGCCTTGAATAAATCATCATTCTGGTGAAAGCCTTAATGTGAGAATAGATTCAAGGTACACCGTTTTTATTGTTTGTATCTCTGTTAACATGTGTCTTGACAACTAGAAGGAGTCAAATGATGGAAATCAAACTTATTGACCACCCCTGTTATCTTCCCAAAAACACCGTGTACGAAGAGTATCTCAGAATTACAAATTGGAATCAAAACGCTGCGCTGGTGCTTGATCAGTTAGAACGTGTATCAAATATCAGAGTTAACGCTTTGTTAAAAGGTAATTTTGACGAAGGAGAATTTTCTGGATCGAATCTTGAGGAGATGATGGAGGATGCGTTATGGAATGCAATGACTAGCGAAACATGGAATGATTTTAGTGGGAGTTTACTAACTGCGCGCAAAGCCGCTTTAGGAATTAAGGTCCTTGTTGACCTTGGATTTATAAAAGCTCGACGCGTAAAAAGATGGGACAAAGAAGGTGCCATTTATTGGGAGCACGAATACAGACTGAATATTAAAGAAATTAATGACGCCATTCTAAAAGAGTGTGACTTTGATCTTTTTCACTGTATGTATAGTTGGCCTTATTGTGATCACCCCGATAATTTATTGCATATTTGTGAAATCCTAAAGGAGGAACGTGAACGAGAACTAGGACAGCAATAGCCTTCATCGGCAGATGATTAGTCCTTTTTTCACATTAGATTGCATGGATTGGATGATTAGTGCAATTTACCATGCCGCTGTTTTGTGCAAGGGTAATTATCTGCCGATTTACTTGATTGTAGTTTGATGAGAGTTATTTCCTTATGTTTTACGAGAGTACTCCGGCATTTTTCAGAAGAATGCTTATAGGAAAATTATTTCGGAAGTCAATGACATGGACTACTAATGTTTTTTCAAATGCACATTGATTTGTTCCGTTGTAAAACATAGATTGCACGTTCGACAAGAACCATGCAGGCCCTTATGCGTCTTTGGGCACTTGGCGAATCTAGTTCTAAAGGCTGCTTCTGCCTCCTCGACATTGTCGTGCCCAAAGAACATCTTTGACCAGCCGGACTTATCGAGCATCTGTACTTCTTCGATGCTGTTGCTCGGATCGATCGATGCCATAATACTCAAATTGAGGAACTGAAACAGTTTGACTTCAATCGCCTCTCGAAATTCAGTTTGTCTCCAAGCCCGAGTCGGAATCCAGAATAATACCTCTGGATTTTTCACGGCGATATCTTTGACAAGATCGATATCATTGATCTCGCTGAAAGGCTCACCCTTCGTGCAGAATCGGACCCTGCTAACTGCCCTTGCTCTTGCCCTTTGATTCTTTCCCGCGATCTCGGCTGCGATTTTATCCCCAGTCATCACACCCCAACGATATTCATTTTTTATATCGCTTGCCGGCATCATATGATGATACTGCGTATAAGCTTTACGCGTGTAGCAATGCTGTCGGCAAAAGGGGGTGCAGTGGGTGCAAGACGCGACAGGCCGATCGATCGCCCACATCTGGATGCCATGGTTCCATGTCAAGAAACCGCGATTTTTGAAAGCGTCAGCGATTGCCGCATCCACGAATTCGGGATAACGCTTGGTGAGGTTTTGCATCGCTAAGGACATGATAGTCTCCTTGGGATTGGCAGAAATAAAAAAGGCCGGATCGATAGTCGACCCGGCCTCTTGGGGGCTGATATTTTGTTGTGGGTTAATTGTGTGGATGGCAAGATTGGAAGGCGCTCGCTACGACATCA
>Ga0209717_1001187_pt1 | contig 29199 bp, 30 predicted proteins | sample AD_UKC048_MetaG_FD_184418 | JGI IMG/M metagenome (GOLD analysis project Ga0209717, IMG submission 184418) | Active sludge microbial communities of municipal wastewater-treating anaerobic digesters from USA - AD_UKC048_MetaG (SPAdes) (version 2) | ecosystem: Engineered > Bioreactor > Anaerobic >...
TCCGCCACGGTGAAACAGGAAAAGACCGTGCCGCAGTGGCTCGGTGGCATCGGCGCCCTGGTCGGGCTGGGTCTCGTTGCGGCCGGAGCGATGCGCAAGCCCTGACCGCGCGGAGCAGCCCGCGCGCTTCGCGCAGGATCGCGCTCATTCGCGATCCTGCGCGACACGAACTCGGTTAATCTGGCGCGATGGATGTCTCCCACTTGCTGGATGATCTCAATCCGGCCCAACGCGAAGCAGTCAGCGCGGCACCCGGCCACTATCTCGTGCTGGCCGGCGCCGGTTCCGGCAAGACCCGCGTACTTACCCATCGCATCGGCTGGCTGCTCGACGTGGAACGGGTGTCGGCGTGGTCGATCCTCGCCGTCACCTTCACGAACAAGGCCGCCGCCGAAATGCGTGCACGAACGCAGGCTCTGGTCGGCGAAGGTCCGCGCGGCCTGACCATCGGCACCTTTCACGGCATCGCGCATCGTCTGCTGCGCAGGCACTGGCGCGAGGCACGCCTTCCCGAAACCTTCCAGATCCTCGATTCCGACGACCAGCAGCGTCTGGTCAAGCGCACGATCCAGGGCCTGGGCATCGATGAGGCGCGGTTTCCCCCGCGCCAGGCCGCCTGGTTCATCAACTCGGCCAAGGATGAGGGCAAGCGGCCGGAGGCCATCGATGCGGCCGGCAACCCACTGGCCAGCACCCTGGTCGATATCTACGTCGCCTACGAGCGCGCCTGCCAGCGCGCCGGCCTGGTCGATTTCGCCGAGCTGCTGTTGCGCGCGCATGAACTCTGGCTGCAGGACGATGCCTTGCTTGCCCACTATCGCGAGCGCTATCGACATCTGCTGATCGATGAGTTCCAGGACACCAACACCCTGCAGTACGCATGGATCCGGGTGCTGGCCGGCACTACCGGCCAGGTGTTCGTGGTCGGCGACGATGACCAGGCGATCTACGGCTGGCGCGGCGCACGCGTCGAGAACGTGCAGCACTTCCTGCGTGATTTCCCGAATGCCGGGACGATCCGGCTCGAACAGAACTATCGCTCGACTGCGAATATCCTCGGAGCCGCGAATGCGGTCATCGCGCACAATCCGAATCGCCTCGGCAAGCAGCTGTGGACCGCCGACGGCGGCGGTGATCCGATCGAGGTCTATGCGGCCTACAACGAGCAGGACGAGGCACGCTTTGTCATCGAGCGCATCCGCGAATACCTGCGTGACCATCGGGCCAGCGAGGTCGCGATCCTCTACCGCTCGAATGCGCAGTCACGCAATTTCGAGGAACAGCTGGTCCAGAACAAGATCGCCTATCGTGTCTATGGCGGCCAGCGTTTCTTCGATCGTGCCGAGGTCAAGGACGCCCTCGCCTACCTGCGCCTGATCGCGAATCGTCATGACGACGCGGCGTTCGAACGCGTGGTCAACACGCCGCCGCGCGGCATCGGCGACCGCACGGTCGATCTGCTGCGCGCGCGCGCACGCCGCGAGGACACCTCGATGTGGGAGGCCGTGCTGGCCGAATTGACCGACAGCACGCTGGCGGGGCGTGCGAAGAATGCCCTGCGAGGTTTCCTGCAGTTGATCGACGAGCTCGCGCGCGACTGTCTCGAAGATTCGGGAATCGGGGCTCGCGAACCGGGGGTCGTCGACGCCGGCTCGTCCGACTCCCGGCCTCTATCGCTGGCCGAACAGATGGACCACGCGATCGCACGTTCGGGGCTGCGCGAGTATCACGAGAAGGACAAGACCAGCGCCGAGTCGCGCCTCGAGAACCTCGATGAACTCGTCAACGTCGCGAGCCGGTTCGAACTCACCCAGGAAGACATCGACGCCGGCCTGTCCGATCTGGCCGCGTTTCTCTCGCATGCGGCACTCGAAGCCGGCGAGGCGCAGGGCGAGGCCTGGCAGGATTGCGTACAGCTGATGACCCTGCACTCGGCCAAGGGCCTGGAGTTTCCGCTGGTTTTCCTGGTCGGCCTCGAGGACGGCCTGTTCCCGAGCCACAAGTCGGTCGAGGAACCCGGTCGGCTCGAGGAGGAGCGTCGCCTCGCCTACGTCGGCATCACGCGCGCACGCACGCATCTGATCCTCTGTTACGCCGAGACACGTCGCATGCATGGCATGGAAATGTACGGCCGACCGTCACGTTTCCTCGGCGAGATTCCGCGCGAGCTGCTGCATGAGATCCGTCCGCGCGTGCAAGTGAGTCGCCCATCGAGGGAGGGCCAGCAAGCCTCGCCAGGCACCGCGCTGGCCGGACTCAAGCTCGGCCAGCGCGTGCGGCATGCCCATTTTGGTGAAGGCGTGATCATCGACTACGAAGGCAGCGGCGCGCACACGCGCGTGCAGGTCAACTTCGAGAATGCCGGGCAGAAATGGCTGGTCCTCGCCTACGCCAATCTCGGCACGATCTGATGCGCAAAAAAAATCCGTTCGTCCCGTAGCTGCGGGACGAACGGATCGTTGATCGAAGTGTGCCTCAGCCGCGACGGCGCGAGCGGAATTCGTCGAGATTGCTGTCGACCGCATCCAGGATCGGCTCGATCGCTTCCTGGGCTTTCTCGGTCGCATTCAGCGTGCTGAAATTGACCTGTTCCATGCCGCTGCTCCAGATCGTGCTGCCATCGGAAACCCGGTAGGCCTTGACGCCCATCTGCACCGTGTACAGCGTCGAACTCTGTCCGTAGTAGTTGAGCTGTTGCGAGCCGACCGGCTTGGCCTGGACGAAGACGACCGCATCGGCACGACCGCGCAGCGAACCCATGTTCGGCTTGCCACCCGATGCTTCGCCCGCCTCGATGACGCGGAAGCCACGGCGTTGCAGCAGGCTGACCACGGCGTCGCGCGCCGGCTCGGTGATCACGTCATCACCGCCGATGACGACCGCTATGGTCGGTACATGGGGGCGCGCCGGCGTCGTCACTTTTGGCTCGGTGATCCGCGCGACCTCGGTGACTTCTGCGGCACGCGGTGCCGGAACGTTGCCTTGTGCTTCCTCGGCAGCGCGCGCGGCAGGAAGATTTTGCAGCGCGTCGACATCGGCCTGCGATGCGCGCGGCCCCGGGCCATCGACGCTCGTGCTTGCCGTCGCTTCAGCCGATCCGGGGACCGGGCTCGATCCCGGCGCAACGGATTGCTCGTTTGCGACCTGTTGTGCCTGGGTCGGGGATTCCACTGCGGCGACCGGCGCGGAGCTGGTTGTTGCAGTGCTGGCGCTGCTGTTCGATGTGCCGTTGTCGGCCGCAACGACACGGTCTCCACCGAGTCCTGGAATCCTGTCGCGGAAAGCCCAGGCCCCGCCGATCAGGCCGAGCACGAGGATCGCCGCGATCGCGATCGGAACCACCGGGCTGCTGCGCCTGGTACCGGCATCGGTCGGGCGATCCAGCACGGAACGACGCTCGAAGCCGGGCTGGTTGCCCGCCGCGGTTGCCGGATCGGCCGGAAAGGACGGCGGCATCGGCTGGGCCGACGGCGTGATCCGGGTATTCGCCACGGCAATGGCCGGACTGGAGACCGGCGTCGTCGACAACGGACGCTGACCGGAAACCGGCGTTCGCTGGCCGATCATGGTCGCTGCCGCCGCCGAGACCTTCGGCACGATCGTGATCGGTCCGCTCTTCGCCACCAGCGGGTGGGCGAGCAGATCGTCGGCCAGCTCATGGCAGCTCTGGTAGCGATCGACCGGCTCCTTGGCGATCATCTTCGACAGGATCCAGGCGATCTGCTCGTCGACTTCACCATTGAGCTGGCGCACGTCGGGAATCTCGGCACGCACGACTTCCAGCATGAGGCCGAGCGGCGATTCGTCGGTGAACGGCATGCGGCCGGCCAGCATCTCGAACAGGACGATGCCGAGGGAGAAGATGTCGGAACGCTGGTCGACCTGCTGGCCGAGGCAGACTTCCGGCGACAGATAACCCGGCGTACCGACGAACTCGCCGGTCGAGGTCAGCTTTTTCGAGAGGTCCTGATTCGACAGGGCGATGCCGAAATCGGCGATCTTGATCGAGCCGCGGCTCGACACCATGAGATTGCCCGGCTTGATGTCGCGATGGATCACGCCCTTGTCGTGCGCCGTGGCAAGGCCCAGTGCGGTCTGGTAGATGATTTTCGCGGCTGGCCCGACCGGCACCTTGTGCTCGCGCTTGAGCAGCGTGCCGAGCGATTCGCCTTCGACGAACTCCATGACGAAATAGGTCTGCCCCTCATCCTCGCCGATGTAGTAGATCTGGATGATGTGCGGATCGTTCAGCGCGGCCATGCTGCGCGCCTCGCGCAGGAAGCGTTCCTTCACGCCCTCATCGTGCGCGAGCGAGTCCGCGAGGACCTTGATGGCGACATAGCGGTTGAGCGAGGACTCGTGTCCCTTGTAGACCACGCCCATGCCGCCACGGCCCAGCTCGGCAACGATGTCGTAGTGTCCCAATCGCGTTTTCATGGTGTCTCCGAGGCGCCTTGCGCCAGTAGTCATGCTGCGGGGTAAATGCTAGCACCGCCGATGCGGCATTTTTCGCACAGTGCTCGACAGCGAAAATCCGACTCCGCGCACACGCCAAGTGTGAACTGGATCACGTCGGACCGAAACGGGTATCGAGGCGGGGACGGAGGGGGCCGTTCCCGAACCATTCATGCCGCAGAGCAACAAGAAACCGGATCCCGCCCCGCTTCAGCCTTGTATGCCGTCGATCTCGAGGCGCAGATCATTGCGACAGATGTCTCCGACCAGGACCAGCGGGGCCGGCAGTCCGCATGCGCGCTCGTGGAGGCGTCGCTCAACCTGCGCGGCGTCCGCCGGGTTGCGCAGGTAGACCTTGAGCAGGCTCGCCGCAAACCCGCGTTCGGCAATCTCCGTGCCCGCTGCATCAAACAGGCTGGTCAGATTGAGCAGGGTCTCATCCAGCTGGGCGAGGGTGTCGCCGACATGCTGGCTGCTGTGGCCGACCACGGCCGCCGTGCCCGAGACGAGCAGCTGGTTCGCCGGGGTCCGCGTGGCCCGGGCGAACGTTGGCGCGACCGGGCCGTACTGGCGCGGGTAGGACCAGGCACTGAGCTGACGCGGGTTCTCGACTGCGACGCCGGCCAGACGCGCAGCCAGACCGTAGACCTGGAGCACGCGAATCCCATCGCGACGACCGATCGCGGTAGCTGCCGAGTAGCCGTTGCGGGCCGCCGGTCCGATGCCGTGCGCGCGGCCCGCGCAGAAACGCCGGTAGCGTTCGGTGTCGCCGTCGCCTTCGTTGATCGCATCCATGTAGTTCCACAGTCGCAACACGTGCGCCGGACTGCCGGTGCGGACGCGATGCGTGTCGAGCAGGCTGCCGATTTCCTGGTAGGCCTGTGCGGCGGCGTCCTCAAGGCTTCCGCTCGCGGTCTCGTCGACGTCGATCGCGAAGAACAGGTAATCGCCATCGCTGCTCCAGCGCACCGCACCGTCGCGGCCCCGGCGGACCGGCGCATGGCCGCGCCATACCTCGAAACGGCCGTTCAAAGCCGGTTCCAATCCGATGCGCAGGCAGCGAGGGTCGTCCTCAAGCGGCGCTGACGCTCCAAAGCCGATCACGGCCAGCACGTCAGGCTCCGCCAGCAGCGCGGTCAGGTCCGCGTTGACATACTCGACCCGCAACGGGGACAGGGCGCGGACGGCTGGCGTGGATGTGTTTTCGGAGAGTCGCACGTCGGGGAACTGGCTGCCGGGAACGGGTAGCGCCGCAAGGTCGGGCGGTCGCGGATGATACACTGCGATGCTGCAGATCATTGACTCCACGCCGAGGCAGACCATCCAGTGACGGACAATTCACAGTCGACCATTCAATCCCCGGCCGAGCTCGAACTCGCTCAACTGCTGGTCAGCAGCCTCAATATCGATGGCGTCAAAGCGGAAGCAATCGATCCCGATGCACCGCTGTTCGGTGAAGGAGACCTTGGTCTCGATTCAATCGACGCGCTCGAACTGGCACTTGCCATCTCCAAGCACTACGGGTTCCAGCTGCGTTCGGACAATCCCGAGAACCGGCAGATTTTCGGCAGTCTGCGCGCGTTGTCGGCACACATCGAGCAACACCGCGGCAGCTGAACCAGCCCTAGTCCTGGCCAAGGCGAAACAGGCGCACGCGTCTTGGCGGTCCGCGCCAGGCGAGCGTGCCGACGTGATCCTGTGCCAGATCGAAATGCCAGAGCTGCCACTCGGCCGGTGATCCGGCTTCGGCGGCGATGGCCTGCAGCGAGTCCGGCCGCGATTCGGCGTCGAGGCCGAAACGCAGGCGGTCCAGGCCAAACGAGATGCCGTGGCCCAGGGCCTTGAGCACGGCTTCCTTGCAGGTCCAAAGACGCACGAACGCGGCACCCTGCCGTGATGGCGCGAGAGCCGACAAGGCCTCGGTCTCGGCCGCGGTGAAGAAGCGTGCAGCGAGCTCGAGAGGCCCGTGGCGTCGTGCCACTGCCTCGATGTCGATGCCAAGTTCCTGCTTCTCCGAGAACGCGAATGCCATGCCGCGTCCAGCGTGGCTGATATTGAAATGCGGGAAGCCTTCGGCGCGAACATGCGGCTTTCCGTGCTCTCCGCGTTCAATGCGGGGCAGCTCCGCAGCCTGGGAATAGCGGCGCAGCAGGGCTTCCAGGCGTTCACGCGCAAGTGCCGACACGCGACGCGGCGGCACCGGTTCGCCGGACTGCCACAACCACAGATGGATCTCGTCGTCGGCAAGGGTGCCGGCGCTCCCCGCAGGCTCGACGTCCTGCATCGACAGGCGCCGGATCGGTGCGTGGCTCACGTGTGTTCCGGTTTCATCGCGGTGCAGTGTCGTCAGGCCGGATCGACCGGTGTCGTGCCGCCGCTGAATTCGCTGCGTGCCTGGCGACGGCGCTGGCTCAGATCGCTGCGCCACTTCCGGAACGAGAGCAGTCCGGCGGTCGCGTAGAGCAGACGGAAAAGATGGACGCGAAGCATGACCGGGCGGCTCTCGAAAACGTCGCCGGCCAGCATCGAGATGACGCCTTCCTCGACCCGCAGGTAATTGCGCGGATGGGCGAACAGGCCACGCATGATCGGCGAGTTGAAGCGGTAGATGAACCACGAGAACACTTTCACGCCACGCGCGACACGCTTGGCGAAGGCGCGCTGCAGCCCGGTCTCGCGGCGCGGATCGCGCAGCGAGCCGTTGACCACCTCGGCGGCACGCGTGCCGCCGTGCATCGCCAGGTAGACACCCGAGGAGAACACCGGATCGACGAACGCCCAGGCATCACCCGCCATGATCCAGCCCGGCCCGCTCATGCGCGAACAGGTGTAGGAATAGTTGCCGGTCACGCGGACCTCGCCGGTCATGCGCGCCTGCTGCATGCGCCCCCAGGCTTCCGGCATGAGCTTGAGGGTGTTGATCAGGAAGCCCTCGTTGTCGCCCTTGCGCTGCTTCAGGTATTCGGGCCAGCACACGCAGCCGACGCTCATCACGCCATCACGCAGCGGGATGAACCAGCACCAGCCGTGGTCAAAGTTGTAGATGCTGATGTTGCCTGCGTCTTCGCCTGGACGTCGTTCGACATCGAGAAAGTGGGCGAAGATCGCGGCGCTCTGGTGCTGCTCGTTCTTGCGTTTGAGCTTGAGCTTGTTGCCGAGCACGGTATCGCGCCCGCTCGCATCGACGAGGTAGCGTGCGCCGATCTCCAGCGTGTTGCCCTGTGCATCGCGGGCCAGCGCGCTCACCGCATCAATCGCGGTCGCGGTGACTTCCTCGACCTTGACCTGTTCGCGCGCATCGACACCGGCTTCGCGCGCGTGCTCGAACAGCATGCGATCGAACTCCTCGCGCTTGACCTGGAACGCGTGTGGCGGCGAGTTGCCGAGCGCGCGACGGAAGTGGAAGGTCTGGTAGTTGCCCGGGTCCGACGGGAAATCGGCGCCGAGCTTGAGCACACCGAGCTCGCTTACCTTCTCGAGTACGCCGAGCTGCTCGAAGATCGGCAGGTTGCACGGCAGCAGCGATTCGCCGATGTGGAATCGCGGGTGCTTGTCCTTTTCCAGCAGCAGGACACGCCAGCCATTGCGCGCGAGGACGGTGGCCGCAGAAGATCCCGCCGGTCCGCCACCGATCACCAGTACGTCGCAATCCACCTTTGAATGCATGAGGGCTCCATCGACCGAGGTTCCTGCAGGCGGCAACGCGCGTGAAACGCTCGTGCGGCGTGCTTGCGGCGGGCTGCCCGTCGTCGGCCACAAACCCGCCACCATGTTACATTTCCGCTCCTGACCTTGGGCGATTTCCCGTCGTTGCCGCAGATGAACCGCCCCGAAGAATCCCTCGTCGACCCTGCCCGGGCAACGTCCGTGGTACAGCGCGCGCGTCTGCTCGGGACGATTGCCGGTTACCTCGTTCTCGTGCTGGTGGCCTGGTTCACCGGCAGTGATGCACTGGCGGCTCTGTGCGTGGTGGTCCTGGTCAGTGCGGTGCTCGCATCCGGGCTGCGCAACGCCTCGCGAGCGGCCTGGGCGATCTGGATCCTGCTGGTCGGCGGCATCGTCCTGCTGACCTGGAACGGTCACGGCCGAACGGCCCTCGATCTCGTTCCGCTGCTGGTCAACCTCGGTCTTGCGATCCTGTTCGGATGGACCTTGACCGGCACGCATACACCGCTGATTGCGCGCGCCATCATCGCGATCGAGGGAGCCGAACGCATCGCACTGCCCGGCGTTGAAACCTACGCGCGCGCTCTCACCGCAGCGTGGACGCTGCTGTTCGCGTTGCAGGCGATCGTGTTCGTCGTGCTGATCGCGTGGTGGTTGCCGCAACTCGCGGAGGGTTCGCGCGCGCGCGACTGGACGATGACCTGGCTGCAGTTCGGCGGCTACCTGCTGCCGGCCCTGTTCATGCTTGCCGAGTACGCGTTCCGACGCTGGCATCTGCGGCATATCCCGCACACCCCGCCGCGCGAGTTCGCCGAGCAGTTGCTGCGCAACTGGCCACAGCTCCTGCGTGACACCGATCTGCGCAACGGCAGGACGCCGTGATCGATGGCTGACTTCGACCACGAATGGACCGAGCAGGTCTGCATCCCCGCGACGCATCCGAGTCTGGCCGGCCACTTTCCGGATCAGCCGGTGGTTGCCGGCGTGATCCTGCTCGATCGTCTTGCGGCAAGCCTCGAGCGCAACGGACATGGCATGCTGCAACGGATTTCCGCGGTCAAGTTCCGCGCGCCGCTGCTGCCCGATCAGGCCGCCGAGTTGCATGTCGCGATCAGCGCAGCGCAGATCCGCTTCCGCGTGACGCGAGGCGACGAGCTGCTCGCAACGGGCGACGGCGAACTCGCGTGAGCGATCACTGGAGCGAGCATCGCGAAGGCGGCGGGCGCTTCGCCATCTGGCTGATCCGTTCGATCGGACTGACCTTCGGCCGTCGCTGCGCGCGCCTCCTGCTGTATCCGATCACGCTGTATTTCTTCCTGCGCCGGACCGTCGAGCGACGCGCCTCGCGCGCCTATCTCGAGCGTGTGTTCGGCCGGCCGGCCGACGCCTGGATGGTCATGCGCCACATCCACAGCTTTGCCTCGACGATCCTCGACCGCATATTTCTGCTCACCGACAACCTGCGCAAGTTCGATATCAAGGTGTTCGGTCTCGACGACCTGCACGCGCAGATGCGGCCTGATCGCGGCATGCTCCTGCTCGGCGCGCATGTAGGCAGTTTCGAAGTGCTGCGCGTGATGACCCTGCAACGCCCGGACGTGACCGTGCGCGTGGTCCTCAACACGCGCCAGACGCCGGCCATGACCGAATTGCTGCACGCGCTCAACCCGGCGATCGCGAAAAACGTGATTGATGCCTCACGGCCTGGCCATGAAGTCGTCTTTGCCTTGCACGACGCGATGCAGGAAGGCGCGCTGGCGACCCTGCTCGGCGATCGCGCGCGGCCCGGCGAGGCGACCGTTGAAGTCGATTTCCTCGGTGCGCCCGCCCTCTTCCCGGTTGCGCCGTTCCTGATCGCGAGCATGCTCAAGGTGCCGATCGTGCTGTGCCTCGGCCTGTACCGCGGCGGTCGCGGCTACGATCTGGTTTTCGAGACGCTGGCTGAACAGCTCGACCTGCCGCGCCGTGGCAGGGAGGCAGAACTGCGCGCATTCGTGCAACGCTACGCCGCCCGACTTGAACATCACGTGCGTGCCCATCCTTACAACTGGTTCAATTTCTATGACTTCTGGAACCTGCAACCTGCGCCCGGCGACCGCCTTGCTGTACCTGATCCTGCCCTGCCTGGCGAACGCGGCTGAGATCGATCCGCTGAGTCTGGTCGGCGGCCTCAAGCGCGAGCTGCCGGCACGTACCGCCTTTACCGAAGTGCGCTTCTCGCACATGTACGAACGCGCGGTGGTCGCGCGCGGCGAGCTCGAATATCTCGGTCCGGGCAGGCTCGGCAAGCGCGTCGATACGCCCTACACCGAGACCACGACGATCGCCGATGGCCAGGTCAACGTGCAGCGCGGGTCGCGCAAGCCGCGCCAGATCTCGCTCGACCGCGTACCCGAACTCGAAGGATTCCTGCGCGGCTTCAGTGCCCTGCTCGGCGGCGATGCGACCGCCCTGCAGCGCGATTTCGAACTGACCAGCAGTGGCGATACCGCGCACTGGCAACTTCGTCTCGCGCCGAAGGACAAGCGGCTCGGCAAGCGCATCGACGCGATCGAAGTCGATGGTGGCGGCGACACCGCGCGCTGCTTTCGCATCATCGATGCCGATGACGACGTCAGCATCCTGCTGGTCGAGCAGCTCGCCGCGGCAGGCCTGCCCGATCCGCTGATTCGCAAGAGCGTCGAGCGCATCTGCCGGGATGGGGTCGCCACGCCGTGAGTTCGCGCATGCAGCGGTTCGCCCTGCTGGTCGGTTGGGTGGCGGTGCTGGTCGGCGTCGCCGCCTATGCCGCGCATGCACTCAAGCTCAGTACCGATCTGCGCAGCTTCATGCCGCCCGCGCAGACCGCCGACCAGAAACTGCTGATGGAACAGATCGGCGAAGGCCCGGGCTCGCGCCTGCTCTTGCTCGCGATCCATGGCGAGGCGGACGAGCGTCTCGCCGAGCTCAGTCGCGCATTGAGTGTCGCGCTGCGCGGGGACGCGCATTTCAGCCAGGTCGTCAACGGCGAATTCGATGCGGGCATGCTCGATGAAACGCTGCTGCCCTACCGCTACTTGTTGACCTCGAGCTTCGACGACGAGCCGCTCAACGAAGCGCTGCTCGCCGATGAGCTGGGCCAGCGTGTCGAGGACCTTGGTTCGCCGGCGGCCACCCTGCTCAAGCCATTGCTGCCGCGCGATCCGACTCTCGAGATCATGAAGCTCGCGGAACGCTGGTCACCGCCGAAGCAGCCGCTGGTACGCGAGGGCGTCTGGTTTTCACCCGCCAACGAAGCCTTGCTGCTCGTGCAGACCCATGCCGCCGGTTTCGATCCGGCCGCCCAGGGCGAGGCGGTCGCGGCGATCCAGTCGAGCTTCGAATCGATCAACGGTGTCGGCGGCAAGGCCGAGCTCGTGATCAGCGGGCCCGGCTATTTCACCGTGCTGGTCAACGCCAGCACGCGCGGCGAATCCGAGTGGCTCGGCCGGATCAGCACGGTTGGCTTCATCCTTCTTCTGCTGCTTGCCTATCGCAGCATTGCGGTGCTTGGCCTGGCTGCGCTGCCGATCGCCTCGGGCGCGCTCGCCGGTGTTGCCGCGGTCGCTGTCGTCTTCACCGAGATGCATGGCATCACCCTCGCGTTCGGCTTTACCCTGCTCGGGGTCGCCCAGGAATATCCGATCCGCCTGCTCAGCCATCGACGTGCCGGCGAAACGGCGCTCGAGAGCGTGCGTGGATTGTGGCCGCTGCTGCTGACCGCAATCGCCTCGGCCTGCATTGCCTATCTGGCCTTCTTCGCCTCGGGCGTGACCGGACTCATGCAGCTCGCGGTGTTCACGATCAGCGGCTTGCTCGTGGCCGGATTCAGCACGCGCTACCTGTTGCCGCGCGTGCTGCCGCTGAAATTCCGCGATGCCGCCGATACGCCAGGCCTCGGCACGGTCTGGAACTGGCTCGAAGCTTTGCCGAGACCCCGCTGGCTGCCGCCCGTGTTGCTGCTGTTTGCCGCGCTGATGCTGTGGTCGGCGTCGACACCGTTCTGGCAGAACGATCTCGCTGCACTGACGCCGGTGCCGCAGGATCTCATGCAGCGCGAAGGTCGCCTGCGTGCCGCACTCGGTGCGCCGGACGTGCGTTATCTCCTGATCGTCGAAGCCGCCGATGCCGAAGGCGTGCTCGAACTTTCCGAGAAGATCGCGCCACGCATCGATGCGCTGACCGGACAAGGGGCGGTCGCCGCCGCCGAGTTGCCGAGCCGCTACCTGCCGAGCATCGCCACGCAGCGCCTGCGCCAGGCCAGGCTGCCCGATCGCAGCGCGCTTGCCGCGATGCTGGGTGCGGCCGAAACGGATCTGCCGTTTCGTGCCGGCCTGTTCGAGCCGTTCCTCGATGATGTCGAGAAAGCGCGCACGCTCGAACCGCTGACGCCGGCCGTGTTCGCGAGCTCGCCGATCGGTGCACGCATCGATGCGATGCTGGTCAAGCGCGAGGGCCACTGGCTCGGGCTCGGCACGATCATCGGCATGCAGGATCCAGCCGCGTTCGACGCGCTCAGCCATGAAACCGGCGGCGCAGTGCGACTGCTCGATCTCAAGGGCGCCTCGGAGTCCCTCGTCGCCGCGTACCGCGAGCGCATCCTGCGCGCCTTCGGCATCGCCATCGTGCTGCTGGTCGCGACCGTCTTCGTGGCATTTCGCGACCTCCGTCGTGCCTGGCACGTGCTCGCGCCGATGACGCTCGCGACGATCCTCGTGCTCGCCGTCCTGCGTTTCGGCGGGACTTCGCTTTCGCTGTTCCACCTCGTCGCGCTGACCCTCGCCGCGGGCCTCGGCCTGCACTACGCGTTGTTCTTCGAGCGTCCGACGCCGGACGCGGCAGAAGCGCGCCGCACCCTGCACGCGACCCTGGTCTGCGTGATCTCGGCCCTGCTCGTGTTCGCCCTGCTCGCCGCATCATCGCTGCCCGTGCTGCGCGCGATCGGCCTGACCGTCAGCCTCGGTGTCGGCTTCCATTTCTGCCTGTCGATCCTGATGGCGCGCAAGGGGCGCACGCGCGATGCTCGCTAAGGCCGCCTGGGCACACCTGATCCCGCATCAGGGCACGATGTGCCTGCTCGACAGCGTCGTCGCATGGAGCGCCGACGCGATCCACGCACGCAGCGATTCACATCGGCGCGTCGACAATCCATTGCGCAGCGACGGGCGATTGCGTGCGGTGCACCTGTGCGAATACGGCGCGCAATCGATGGCTGTGCACGGCGCCCTGGTCGCGCAAGCCGCAGGACGTGCCGCAGCGCCCGGATTCCTTGTTTCGTTGCGCGGCGTTTCGTTCGGCGTCGCGCGCATCGATGATCTCGACGGTCCACTCGACGTGCATGGCGAACGCCTGCTCGGCAGCGACTCGAGCTGGCAGTACGCATTTCGCATCGAACACGCCGGTATCGAGATTGCCGCAGGTCGCGCCGCCGTCATGCTCGCGCCGGTCGGCTGAATCCCCGGCGTTGCCCTATTCCCAGCGATTCGCGCGTTCCGCGAAATCCGCCGCCTGCGGTCGTACCACACAGAAGCGCTGGCCGGTGGGCGCTTCCATCACCCACCAGGTGTGCAGCTGCTTGATGCGTTTGGCGCCGAGTGCTTCGAGGCGTTTCACTTCGGCTTCGATGTCGTCGGTCTCGATATCGAGATGGACGCGGCTCGCGTGGTCGACCGCCTGCACCTCGATGTGCAGGTTGCGGGTCGGATCATCGAGTTGGATATAGGTGTTGGCGACACCGGAGGCCCTGCCGACGCCCATGCCGAGCGCGCCGGCCCAGAACGCGGCTGCCGCGCCGAGATCATCGGTCTGGCAATCAATGATGAAACCGGCCAATCGGCTCTTGTGCATGAACGGCTCCGCGATCAGTCCATCGGCTACGGCTGGCCCGCTCAATCCTGTCGCGTGATGTCGGGCAGGCCGGTCGTCAGCAGCCAGACCTTGGCCTTCTTGTCGTACTTCCAGACCTGCCGGTCGATCACGCTGCGCGCGTCCTGGGTATTCACGTTGACGATGCCGATCTCGACGGTCTGGCGGACTTCGTTGTCATTCACGGGCACCGGCGCGGTGTCGTTGTAATTGGTGAAGCGCACCTGCTTGTAGCGATCGAGTTCGAGCGGGGTCAGTGGATGTGCCGCGCGATAAGCCGGGTCGACGAAGGTCTCGGCCTGTTCGATCGAACCCCAGCGTATCGTCGCCGCATACGTGCGCAATGTCTCGGTGAGGATCTTGTCACGCGATTTCGCCAGCGCCGGCGCGGATGCGCACAACACGATCAGTGCAACGAACGGGATCGACAGACAGTGCGACAAGCGATGGGACGGGTTCATCGAGACGTCTCCTCGGACCTGACAGCCAGGCGGCCATTGTGCCGCATTCTAGGCGAGGCAACGCTGCAGGGCGACGAAACGGGCTTCGAGCGTGCAGGCGATCGTGCCATCGGCAAGCCGGATCTCGCAGCAGGCGGAGAGGCGTGCGCGGCCACGTGATTGCAGCGTGCCGAAGAATCCGTCGCCGGGCGAATTCCCGGCAAGGCGCGATACGGCGGTGAAGTCATCCCAGACCGGCGCCAGGTAGCGCACCGAACTATCCTGCACGTAGATGTCGCAAGCGACCTCGCGCGCGTCGGCTGCCAGCTTGATCAGCGACCAGCAGGCCAGCGTCATCACGCTGACCAGACTGCCGCCGAACGCACAACCCTTGTCGTTGACGTTCGGCGGCAGCGGCGCGCGCATCTGCAGCGACTCGCCATCCCAGGCGGCGATCTCGAGCTGCATCGCGCGCGTGATCGGAATGTCGATCAGCAGTTGTTGCTGCAGGTTCCGCCGCAGCGCATCGCGATGGCGCGAGTCGTCCCTGGGTTCGATGTCGGTCAAGAGCATTCCGTGGTCGCCGGACGTTGAAGGGCGGCGAGTTTGCACAGGGTGTCACCGACGATTCAAGCATCCTGATCTATCGGTATCATCAGTACGTCACCGTATGCAAAACCAGGCCATGTCATCGCACACGATCCCGGGCGCGCTCGAACTCGCTGGAGCCAGCGTCATCATCACGCGTCCTGCAGCGACCGCCGCGGCCCTGGTCCGCGCCGTGCGCAGGCGCGGCGCCAGCGTCGTGCGTCTTCCGGGTTCGCGCCTGTGCGCCATCGAGGATGCTGACGCGACGCGTGCAATGCTGTTCGCTGCGCAATCCGCGGATGCTTGGATCTTCACGAGTCCGGCCGCGGTTGATTTCTGTCTTGCCCTGACCGGCCCGTTCACGCGCGCACCAGCGCGCCAGGTATTTGCGGTCGGCGCTGGCACCGGGCGCGCGCTTGCACGCCGCGGCATTGCATCAATCGTTCCACTCGGCTCGCAGAACAGCGAGGGCCTGCTCGACGAGGCCGCCCTGTCGACACCGAAAGGATGGACGATCGCGATCATCGATGCGCCGGGTGGTCGCGATCTGCTTGCTCCGGGTCTGCGCGAGCGCGGCGCGACTGTCTCGCGCATCGGTGTCTACCGGCGCATGCCGCCGCAGCTGACGCGTCGCCAACTCGACGCACTCGACCAGGCCGCGCGCCCCTGGTTGACCCTTTTGTCGAGCGGCGCGGCGCTCGAACACCTGATGGCCGTGCTGCCGTCCGGGCCAATCGCACGTTGGCAACGCGAGGCGCTGATCGTCAGCAGCGAGCGCCTGCGCGACCTCGCCAGCGGCCACGGATTCGCGGACGTTCATGTGGCGCGTTCGGCACTCGACGCGGACCTGATCGAGACGGCCTGCAGGGTTCTGTCGCGGCATCGCCTGTAGTAATTTTCGTGCCGTGCATCGGCGTCTTCGGATAGCATGCGCATCATGGAAACCGAAACCCCTGCGCAGCTGCCCGCGCCGGCCCGTCGCGAACAAGGACAGCGGGGCGCCGTTGCCTCCCGTCGCGGACCGGGTCTTGTCCTGCTCGTCGTTTTGCTGCTCGTGATCGGCGCATTCGTCTGGTGGCTGATCGATCGCCAGATGCGTGAGCGTGAGGCTGGGCGCGCCGATGCGCTGTCCGCGCAAGTCGCCCAGCTGGCGCGCGCCAACGAGCAATTGCGCCATGACGTCGACAGTTTGCGCTCGCGCTACGCCGATTCCGAGACGATGAACCGCGGCATCCGCGAGGAAGTGCTCGCGTTCAACGAGCGCTCGCGAACGCTCGAGGATGCGGTCGCCAACCTCGCCGATCAGCGCGTGAACAATCGTGACGCGATGGCGCTCAACGAAGCCGAGTTCATCCTGCAACTTGCCGGCGAACGTCTCGCCCTGTTCCGTGATGCCTCGGGCGCGATGGCCGCGTACCGGCTTGCCGACAGCGCACTGGCGGCGGCCGAGGATCCGCTGTTCGCGAGCGTGCGCCAGACGATCAATGCGGAAATGCAGGCGCTCGAGGCAGCGCAGCCGATGCAGACGCAGGCGACCCTGAATGCACTGGCCAGCGTGCGCGGCAGCCTCAGCGAGCTGCCGGCGAAGGCCGCACCGGCCAATGCGCTCGCTCCGGTCGCGGGTGAACGTTCGCGCCTGCGCGAGATCCTCGCCCAATTCGTGCGCATCAGCAGCGACGAGACATCGCCTGCACTGGCCGCGCGCAATGACGCGCTGACCCGAACCCTCGCCGCGGTAGACCTGCGCACGGCCGAGGCGATGCTGTTCGCGCGTGATCAGGAAGGCTTTGTCGGCGCGGTCGATCGCGCCCGCAAGGGCATCCAGTCCGCCTTCGATGGCGACAACGAGGCAGTGCGAAAGGCCGTTGCCACCCTCGACAAGCTCGCCGCGACACCGCTGGCGCCGGCCCTGCCTGAACTCGGCACGGCGCTTGGCGAGCTGCGCAACCTGAGGACCACGCGCGCGTTGTCGCGTCCGCCCGCGCCACCGATCGGCGATGGCGTCAGCCCGTGAAAACCTGGATCGGCATCCTCGCCCTCCTGCTCGTCGCGGCCGCGGCCGCATTCGGCTGGCAATGGCTTGTCGAGGATCCGGGTTACGTCCTCGTGCGCCTGCGCGGCACGACGCTCGAAACCAGCCTTGTCTTCAGTGCGCTCGCCCTGCTCGTGACCTGGGGCGTGCTCAGCCTGACCTGGCGACTCCTGCGCTGGCCGCTGCGCGCGTGGATCCGCACCCAGCGCAAGCGGGCGCGCGAGAACCTGGCCGGCGGTCTGACCGCCTTCGCTGAAGGCCGCTACCTGCAGGCCGAACGCCAACTGGCCAAGGCCGCCAGGCAACCGGCGCTGCGTGGTCCCGCCCTGCTCGCGATGGCGCGCGCGGCGCATGCACGCGGTGACGACGAGCGCGCGGCAAGTACGCTGGATGATGCGTCCGTCGACGCCGCGGCCGCGGCCCTCGCACAGCGCGCGAAGTTCCTGCTTGAACGCTCGCGCAGCAGCGAGGCCCTGGCTCTGCTCAAGCCGAACGCCGCGCTCGGCAACTTGCCGCCGGTCGGCTGGAATGTATTGATCGAAGCGGCCCTGGCCGGAAACGACGCACAGACCGCTGTCGATGCCTTGCCGGCCCTGGTCAAGTCGCAGTCGCTTTCCCCGGCGGCGCTGGCGGCGCTCGAAACGCGCGTGCTCGTGCTCGCGCTGGCGACCGCTCCGTCACCGGCGCGCCTGAACAGCCTGTGGAATGCGACCAGCCGCAGTCAGCGCAAGCAGGCCGCGATCATTGCTGCCTTTGCGCGACGTGCCGCCGGTTTCGGCCAGACCCTGGCCGCGATGGATGAAATCGAATCGGCGCAACGTCGCGAATGGAGCGAGGAACTCGCGCTCTGCTACAGCGATCTCGGTCCGGCAGAGTTCGCCACGCGGGCGCGTCACGCCGAGGCCTGGCTCGCGATAGCACCGAACAGCGCCAACCTGCTGATCACGCTCGGGCGCCTGTGCCGCGACCAGAAGCTGTGGGGCAAGGGCATCCAGTATCTTGAACGCGCGGTGGAAATCGCCGATTCGCCGATCGCCTGGGAAGCCCTCGGTGACTGCCATCTCGGCGCCGGCAACGAGTCGCTTGCGGTACGTTGCTACAGCAATGCGCTGCTCACCCAGCGTGGCAAGCCATCGGTGCCTCTCAACGGTCGCCCCTCGACGCGCGTCGATACGCATGCCCTGATCGTCGAAGAGCGCGATCATCACGGCGTGCCGCGGTTGCCGAAAGCCGCCGGTTGATCCTCGCGGACCTGGGGATATTCATAGGTCCGGCGCCAAGCCCATTTTTGTGATTTTCGGTCCCAAGCCTAATTTCGAGATAGTTGAGTAAAGGAGCGGGTGTAGCGGATTGTCGAATCTGGCCGCAACGTCCTCGCACGCGCTCCGCTCGCACCCTCATGCCCTCATCCGCCCTCCGGGCACCTTCTCCCGCAGGCGGGAGAAGGAAAAGCAGCGACGCCTACTCCCTCCAGCGGGAGAAGGAAAAGCAACGACGTCCACTCCCGCTTGCGGGAGAAGGAAAAGCGGCGACGCCTTCTCCCTCCCGCAGGAGAAGCTGCAGCGTTTTGCTGTGCCTTCTCCCCGTGTCACGGGGAGAAGGTGCCGCAAGCGGATGAGGGGGCTTTTGCTTTGGACCCCCGTGTGGGTCGCTGCAGTTTCCACGCAGCTCTTCGACCGATTGTTCCCGACGCGGTCCCGCCGCATCCATCCCTGGATGCGTCCGTGTCTTGCATCCATATGCCCTCTTCCGCCCTCCGGGCACCTTCTCCCGCACGCGGGAGAAGGAAGAGCGGCGACGCCTACTCCCTCCAGCGGGAGAAAGGAAAGCAACGACGCCTTCTCCCTCCCGCGGGAGAAGGAGAAGCCGCAGCGCTTTGCTGTGCCTTCTCCCCGTGTCACGGGGAGAAGGTGCCGCAGGCGGATGAGGGGGCTTTTGCTGTCGACGGGGAGAAAGGAAAAGTGCCGAACAGCATGTGTTGCGAACGCCCGCTCAGCGCGCCAGGGTCTCCACCGACATCACCTTGCCGTTGAGCAGATGCAGCACGCGCAGCAGGCGCGTGTCGCCGAAGTCGTAGGTCCATTCCTCGCGGCGCTGTTCGCGCCAGTTCTCGATGCTCGGGCCCGGCCGATAGACCACCGTGTCGCTGGCTTCGCGGCGCGCCGCCGGTTCACCGCAACGCGCTACGAGTTCGCCGTTGCTCATGCCGGTGAAGTCCATGTTTGCGCGGCAATCGTCGCCGATCTCGCGCACGCCGTAGCCGAGCGTCTCGGTGCCCTGCAGTTCGCCATCGCGGAACACCAGGCGCTGCATCAGCGCACGCGGCCCGAAGTTGTAGTACCACGCGCTCCATTGCACCTCGCTCTGGCGTTCCAGCGGCGTGTCGCGACCGATCACGTCGACGCCAATCCAGCTGTCGGACCAGAACGGCTCGCCGCAACGCTCACGTACCTGGAAATCGCGGGCACCGTCGGTGACCAGACGATTGCCGCAACGCAGGGCCATCGCGCTCGGACTGGCCAGCATCAGCAATACCGCAAGCAGGACATACGCACGCATTTCCGGGTCTCCGCAGTTCGCCACGTCGATTGTATGCAGGACTCCGATTGTCGCCGAATCGTTGCATGCCCTGCTTGGTATAGTCGCGCACCGCATTCGATGGAGGCCGCCCATGGCGATCTGGAAGCAGTCGGTCGATCTCGATCGCATCAATTCCTGGAACAAGAACACGCTCGTCGAATACCTCGACATGCGCGTGACCGAAATCGGCGAGGATTTCGTGCGCGGCACGATGCCGGTCGATGCGCGCACCAAGCAGCCGTTCGGCCTCCTGCACGGCGGCGCTTCGGTCGCGCTGGCCGAATCGCTCGGCAGCCTGGCCGCCAACCTCGTCCTCGACTCCAGCACGGAAATGGCGGTCGGCCTCGACATCAATGCCAATCACGTGCGCGCGGCCACCTCAGGGCGGGTCACCGGCACGGCGCGGCCGCTGCATCTTGGCCGTTCGACCCAGGTCTGGGAGATCCGCATCGAGGACGAGTCCGCGCGCCTGGTCTGCATCTCGCGCCTGACCATGGCGGTCGTCCCGCGCAGTTCACCGAAGGCCGTCTGAGCCGGTGACCGATCGCGAAGCGCCGTATGCCGGGCTCAGCCCCGACCTGATACTCGATGCCGTGGCCGATGCCGGGTTCGAGCCGGACGGACGCATGCTTGCCCTCGGCAGCTACGAGAACCGGGTCTACCAGATCGGCATCGAGGACGGCCCACCGCTGGTCGCGAAGTTCTATCGGCCCGGGCGCTGGAGCGACGCGGCAATCGACGAGGAACACGATTTCGCCCTCGAACTCGCCGACGCCGAACTGCCGGTCGTCGCACCCTTGCTGGTAGATGGAGCCAGCCTGCTCGATTACGACGGCTTCCGCTTCAGCCTGTATCCGCGCCAGGGCGGACGCTCGCCCGAACTCGAGTCGCGCGATAACCTCGAGTGGATGGGGCGCCTGCTCGCGCGCATCCATGGCATCGGCTCGCGCGGCTCCTTCGATGAACGCGGGCGCATCGATGTACGCACCTTCGTGCGCGAACCATCGCGCGCCGTACTCGAATCGGATCTGCTGCCCTCCAGTCTGGCGCGCCGCTACCGCGAAATTACCGAGTCCCTCGCCGACCAGCTCGATGCGCGACTCGAGGCGATCGGTCCGGTCCGCCAGATCCGCCTGCATGGCGACTGCCATCGCGGCAACGTGTTGTGGACTGACGCCGGCCCGCATTTCGTCGATCTCGACGACGCACGCATGGGCCCGGCCGTGCAGGATCTATGGATGCTCGCGCCGTCGGCAGCGGCGCTCGACATCCTGCTCGAAGGCTATGCCGAGTTCCGCGATTTCGATGCCGGCGAACTCGCCCTGATCGAACCGCTGCGCATCATGCGCCAGGTGCACTGGGCCGGCTGGGTCGCGATGCGCTGGCACGATCCGGCCTTTCCGCTGGCGTTTGCCCATGTCGGCGAAGCGCGCTGGTGGGAAGAGCATTGCAACGACCTCAGCGAGGCGGTTGCGCTGCCCGATGATTGATCCGGTCCGCAGACAGCTTGAGAACCGTTCGGGCCGAACCCTTCGACAGTTCAGGGCGAACGGCACCAACGGGCCGGAACAATAGAGCATTCCATCGAATTGCCTCAGCGAGTATCCCCGGGGTTCCGGTACGATAGCGATCCGATGAATTCCGCAGCAGACAGAACCGACGAGTCTCCGCGCAGGGATGCGATGCGTCCGCTGCGCTATGTACTGCGCACGCCGTTCGTCCTGCTCCACATCGTCTTCGCGTTGCCGCTGGCGGTGATCGCGTTGAATCCGCTGCTCGCGCGGATTCCGGTGGGTCGGCGACGTTTCGACCAGTTCATGATCAGCTGGTGGTCCGGCACCCTCGTGCGTCTGTTCGGTTTTCGCATCCGCGCGTTCGGAGCGCCGCTGGGTGGTTCCGTGATGTACGTGGCCAACCACGTGTCCTGGCTCGACATCGAATTGATGCACAGCCAGCGCGCGATCAGTTTCGTGGCCAAGAGCGAGATCGCCGGATGGCCACTGGTCGGCTGGCTCGCGACCCGGGCCGGCACGATCTATCACCAGCGCGGCAGTTCCGACTCGATGACAAGCGTGATCGGTCGCGTGATCGAGCGCCTGCGCGCGGGTGAACCGGTCGGCATCTTTCCGGAAGGCGGAACCGGTCGCGGCGATCGGGTGCGCACGTTCCACGCGCGCATCTTCCAGGCAGCACTCGATGCCGACGTGCCGGTGCAGCCAGTCGCGCTTCGCTATGGCCGCAATGGGCGTCAGGATCCGTCGATGCCGTTCGGCCCGAACGAAAGCTTCTTCGCCAACCTGTTGCGCATCCTCGGCAATCCCCCGGTGGATGCCGAAGTGCATTTCCTCGAACCGGTCGAGTCGACGCCGGACGCGCGCCGGCGCATGGCCGAGGAAAGCCGCGCGCGCATCGTGCGCACGCTTGGTTACGGTGATTCGTGATGTCGCCGCCGGTTCATCCGTCTGACCACGCCGTAGCGCTTGCGCGTGATCCGGCCTGTCCGTTCGATCAATCCGGACGATGAACGCGGCCGATTACCAGGCTCCGCGTCTGCTGCGCAATCCACATGTGCAGTCCGTGCTGGCATCGAGCGGCGTGCGTCGCCTGTTGTACCGGCGTCGCCTGTCGCGACTCGAACGCGGCGCGACCGGGCATGTGCTCGATTGTGGCGACGGTGTCCGTCTGCTCGGTTTGCATACGCCGCAGCGTGTGATGGACCACCCGCGCGGACTGGTCGTGCTGCTGCACGGCTGGGAAGGCAGCGTGCAATCGAGTTATGTGCTGCATACCGGATCGCGCCTGCTTGCCGACGGCTACGACGTGTTCCGCCTCAACTTCCGCGATCACGGCGACACCCATCACCTGAATCCCGAGCTGTTCCATTCGTGCCGGATCGATGAGGTCGTCGGAGCGGTCGGCGCGGTGGCGAGGATGTTCCACGATCTGCCGCTCGGCATCGCCGGGTTTTCACTCGGCGGAAACTTTGCCCTGCGTGTCGCCCTGCGTGCGCCCGACGCAGGCATTCCGCTGGCTTACGCGCTTGCGGTGTGTCCGGCGATCAGTCCGCGCGATGCGATGGATGCGATCGAGCAGGGACCGTGGTTCTACGAGGCCTATTTCCTGCGCAAATGGCGCCGTTCACTCGTGCTCAAGCAACGCGCGTTTCCGCAACCCGCACTGTTTTCGGCGGACGACATGCGCGGCAACCTGCGTGCGCTGACCCGCGCACTCGTGCTCAAGCACACCGGCTTCAAGTCGGTCGAAGATTACTTCGATGGTTATTCGATCGCCGGCAACCGCCTCGCCGCGATGCGCGTTCCGACGACGATCCTGACCTCGGCCGACGATCCGATCATTCCGGTCGCCGACTTCCGCCAGCTCACCCTGCCACCCTGCGTCGAACTCGAGATCGCCCCGGCCGGCGGCCACTGCGGTTTCATCCAGGGCCTGTCGCTGACCAGCTGGACCGAGGACTACATCGCGCATCGCATGCTGCGGAACCTTCCGGCGCCGGAATAGAAGTAATCGCCAACCACGTACCGGCATGGATCGATACGCTGGCGGCATGCCACGCGGCGACTGTGTTGCGACACCGTCCTGCGGATAAGACGACGCGACTTCGTCCCCGCAGAGTCGTTGACCGTGTGCAAACCACAGTTTACACTCGATCCATGCTCGAGCTGGTCAAGTCCGCCACCTTCGATGCGTGGCTTCGTGGACTGCGTGATAGTCGCGCCCGGGCTCGAATCGCGGCACGACTTGATCGCATGGCCGATGGAAATTTCGGTGACGTCAAGCCGGTGGGTCACGGCATCAGCGAACTGCGGATCGATAATGGTCCCGGTTATCGGGTGTATTTCATGCAACGTGGCTCCGTGCTTGTGGTGGTGCTCGCCGGTGGCGACAAACGCACCCAGCCGGCCGATATCAAGCTGGCACGTCGCATTGCGTCTGATTGGGAGCGTGAATCATGAAAGGCGTGCGAGAAACCTTTACCCGCTACGACACGGCCGACTACCTCAGGACCGAGGCGGACATCGCGGCCTATCTCGAAGCGTGCGCCGAGGAAGCGCCCAACGATCCAGCCTTCATGCTCAAGGCGTTAGGCACGGTCGCGCGTGCGCGCAATATGAGCCTGCTGGCAGAAGAGACCGGCATGACGCGAGCTGGGCTTTACAAGGCGCTTTCGGGCGAAGGCAATCCCAGTCTGGCCAACACCATGAAGGTGGCCAAGGCGTTGGGCTATCGGCTGGCGCTGTTGCCGGATCGGGATTGATTGCTCAGTCCAGTGATAACACTCGTCGAAGCACTTCGTTGGCTCTTCTGTTGACGGGTCGCTTCGTCTGCCGGGAGAGAGGTTATTGCGAAGAATGTGAACGAGCATTTTCTCATCAAGCAAGTCAGGTGAGCGAGCTTCTTCCAGGCTCCTACACGATATCAGTAGAGAGTAGGCTTCGAGCTCGATGCATTGGTGTCATCTATGTGATGCAGGGATACTTGGATCTTGCGCATTCGAGTGGAAAAAATTCTTCCCCCTTTCCTACGGTGAGCAAATGGGAATGGCAACGGGCATCGCTGCCGAACCGCTGGAAATAAATGGTTCAAAAGATGAGGCTAGATTTCGAGTTCTCGCGACGGAACTGGTTAGAGATGTGACAGCCGCGATTGCTGGTGAGGACGTTGAAGAATCCATCTCGAAATTGGGTGACATTTGGATCGAAGCGCTGAAGTCTGCGGGCTATCTGGCGCACAGAGACGAAAGTGTTGATCGCTTGGTGCTCGGATGGGGGAAGCAAAGTGCCACGTCAGGATTGAAGGAATGGTCTCAGTTGGCATATGCCAAATAGCGCGCAAAAGAAAATTAGGGTTGGAAACCGGAGACACAATGAATTATCCGACTGTACACACTCGGCCGCAAAACAGCCGGTGATGGCGAGGTAATTTCTCACGCGGACTGGAGAGTCAAATCCTGGCGTGCCCTAAACGTGGGCAGTGGGCGCCGACCGACCGCGATGAGTATCTGAAAAGCTCCAGAATTTCCACGCGCCGTGTGAAAACGCCCGCAGTCGAGAGTGTCTGCGCGGAGAACACCACGCAGACACCCTCGGCAACTTACTGGGCGGCGTCCTTGAGCTTCTTGAGCGGGCGCACCTTCACTTTCACGCTGGCCGGCTTGGCCGCGAAGACCTGCTCCAGGCCAGTGAACGGGTTCTTGCCTTTGCGCTTGGGCTTGGCCGGAACTTTGACGGAGTTGATCTTGAACAGCCCCGGGAGCGTGAAGTTGCCGACTCCCTTCTTGTGCACGGCGCCAAGTACCGCGTTTTCGAGTGCGGCAAGCACCGCTTTGACGTGCTTCGCTTCCACGCTGGCCTGTGCGGCCAGGTGCGCGATCAGCGACGATTTCCCGAAAGCCTCCTGGATCGGCTTCACGCTGGGAGCTGCCTTCGGCGCAGCGCTTGCTTTGGTTTTCTTCTTGGCAGTGGTTTTGGTAGCCATTGAATCGGGTCTCATTCAGTGCACCGCTCCGTATGAAGCGATGGCCGTTCGGCCCTGTAAATCTAGGGGTTTTTCGCGTTCTTCGCCACTCCCGGCGATGTTGGCCTGACGAACCCGGGGAGACTCGGTGCGGGAGTTGCCACTGATGGCCGCCTTTGGCCGGCCGCCGAGCGGGGCAAATGCCTGATATCGCTTCATGCGCCGAGCCGATCCTGTTTCATCGTTGCGCGGATCATGAAGAGCCGGCGTAAACGCTGCGGGAGGTGTTTCAGTCGGCCGGCACGGTGCGTTCGCGGGCCCATTCGCGCAGCGCCTCGACCCGATCCGCCATCAGTACCGACAGTGGGCGGGTCTGGCGCGCTTCGTCGACCAGGTGCTTCGTAGCGAGCGGCGTTTCCTCCGCGGCGGCGGCATAGAGCGCAGCGACGACGAGCTGTTCGATCTCGGCACCGGAGAAACCGTTGCTGGCCTCGACCACGGTCGGCAGATCGAGATCGGCAGATGCGATCTCGCGCTTGTCGAGATGGATGCGCAGGACTTCGCCGCGCACCTCGGCGCTCGGCAGGTCGACGAAGAAGATCTCGTCGAAGCGGCCCTTGCGCAGCAGTTCGGCCGGCAGCGCCGAAACATCGTTGGCCGTGGCGACCAGAAACACCTGGCCCTTGCGTTCGGCCATCCAGGTCAGCAGATAGCCGAGCACGCGACGCGAAACGCCATCGTCGCTGCCTTCGGTCGAAAGCGCCTTCTCGATCTCGTCGAGCCAGAGCACGCAGGGCGAGAGCATTTCGGCGTTCTTCAGGGCCGTACGAAGATTGCGTTCGGTTTCGCCGTGGTACTTGTTGTACAGCGTGCCGATGTCGAGGCGCAGCAAGGGCACGCCGAAACCTCCTGCGACGGCCTTGGCGGCGAGCGACTTGCCGCAACCCTGCACGCCGAGCAAGAGGATGCCTTTCGGCGGATCGAGCTTGACCGTCGTCTTGCGTCCGATGAAGGCCGGCACGCGCTGCTGGATCCAGCGCTTGAGGCGGGTCAATCCGGCCACGTCGGCGAAGCGCGCGGTCTCGTATTCGAAATGCAGCAGGTTGTCGCGATCGAGCAGCTCGAACTTGGCCTGGGCGAGGTCGGGCAGGTCGGCCGGACTGATCGCGCCATCGGAATGGATCAGCTTGCGCACGATGCGGCGCGCATCGGCCAGGGTCAGGCCGACCAGGTTGCGCACGATCGTGCGCGCCGCTTCGGCATCGACTTCGACGCGCCGGCCGCTGTTCTCGCGCGAAAAATTGAAGGCCTCCTCGCGCACGAGGGCCGCCATGGCCTGGGCGTCGGGCAGGGCCAGCTCGAAGCGCGTGGCCAGGGCGGAGAGATCGTCAGGCAACTCGAAACGCGAGCCGACCAGCACCAGGGTATGTTCGGCCGCCGCCTGGCGCAGGACGATCTCGCGCAGCAGGCGCAAGGTCATCGGATAGCGCAGGTAGGGCTGGAAATCGAGGAGCAGGAAAATGCCGGCTTCGGTGCGCTGCTTGATCGAGGTCAGGGTCAGCGTGGCATCGGGAACAGCCTGCTCGCCCTCGTCGTCGAAGTCGATGCGGCGCAGCCCGTCGGTGATGCTCCAGGTGAACAGGGGACGCAGGGATTGGGCGATGGCGTGTCGAAAACTCTCGATCACACGACCCTCTTCGGCCGATTCGATGACCAGCAGCGGGGTCCGCGCACGCAGCAGGGTAGTGAGATCCTGATTGACGCCCATTGATTCCGGCATTTCCCGCCAACATGAAGCTTGGAAGCCTAGCACGCCGGCATGCGGCATAATGGGCGATTCCCTTGCACCGCTTTCGGTGCCATCAGACCCAGAAGAACATGCTTAGAGAAGCCATCGAACACCATCGTCAAGGTCGCCTGGAAGAGGCTGAAAAAGCCTATCGCGAGGCCCTCCTCACCAATGCACTGGACAGCGAAGCCCTCCGCGGGCTTGGCGCGGTGCGCCGCCTGCGCGGCGATCTCGCCGAAAGCGCGCAACTGCTTCGACAGGCGCACGAGCTCGCGCCCGAACAGCCGAAACTGCTGATGATGCTCGCCGCCGTGTACTTCGAATCGGGCGACCCCAAGGCCGCGCGCGATGCCTACGAACGTGTGTTGGCGCTGGATCCGAACGCGACCGGTGCGCACACCGCGCTGGGCCACATCGTCATGATGGACGGCGACCAGACCCTGGCCGAACAGTATTTCCGCACCGCCCTGCGCGTCGACGAGGATGCCCAGGCGCTCAGCGGTCTCGGTACGCTGGCCTTGAACAAGGGCGATGCGGAAAGCGCGATGAAGTACCTGACACGCGCCGCCGATCTCGCGCCCAACGATCCGGCCGTCGCTTTCGCCCTCGGCCGCGGATTTGCCGCGCGCGGCATGGCGGCGTTTGCCGAGCAGGCGTTCCGCAATGCCTTGCGTCTGCGACCGGGCCTGCCACAGGCACAGAACGCACTGGGACAGTTGCTGATCCAGGACAATCGGGTCGCCGAGGCCGAAGCGTATTTCCGCGCCCTGACCGGTGTGCGCGGATTCGAGCTCGCCTCCGAGCTGGGCCTCGCCGATGTCGCCCGCCTGCAGAGCCGTTTCGAGGACGCCGCGGAAGGCTATCAGCGTGCGTTGGCGATCCGGCCCGATCACGAACCCTGCTTCGAGGCGATGATCTGGTCGCTCGGCAAGCTCGGCCGCGGCGACGAAGTCCAGCGTGCCCTCGACCAGCGCATCATCGATTTCCCCGACCAGCCCCGCTGGCGGGCAACCCGTGCGCGCATCCGTGAAAGCACGGCGCGATCTGCCGAAGCGGCGATCGACTGGCAATGGCTGCTCGATCGCAATCCGCAGGATGCCGAGGCAACCATCCAGCTCGCCCGTATCCGCGAGCGCAACGGCGAGTTCGAGCTTGCCGACAGTCTTGCCAAAGCGGCCTTCAAGTTGGCGCCGGCTGACCCGGACCTGACCGTGATCCGCACCCGGGCGTGCATGCGCGCCGGTGACAATGCCGGCGCGCGCGCACTGTTGAATACGATCAATCCGAGCAAGATCGACAAGGATCTCGCGCGCACCTGCATGAACCTTCGCGGTCAGTTGCACGATCGCGCTGGCGAGGTGAGCGAAGCCGTGCGCTTCTTCCGCGAAGCCCAGAATGGCCTGCCCTCGATGTTGCCGGGCCTGGACGCGCTGCCTGCGGATTATGCGTCGGCCATCGCGAAACCCGAGGCTGAGGCCTGGACGCACGCCCCGATCCTGCTGGTCGGCGCGCCGGGCAGTGGCGTCGAACGGATCGCCGCCCTGCTTTCGGATCAGGCGGGCTTGAATGTGCTGAGGGAGCGTGCGCACGGCGTGCGCAACGATTGTTTCGATTCAATCCCGGTCGATCTGAGCGTCGAGGAAACTCCCGGCAGCGAAATCGAGGCGCATCGCGAGACCTATCTGGCCTCGATGCGTGAACGCGGCTGGGATCTCGACAAGCCGCTGATCGACTGGATTCCACGTTTCGATGCGCACCAGCTGCTGGTCGCGCGCCGCATCATGCCGGGCGCACGAACCATCGTGGTCGATGCCGATGCGCGCGACGCCCTGCTCAACTGGCTCGGCTTCGGCTGGTTGCCGTATGCCGCACTCGGCCAATTCGACATGGGCGTCGACTGGCTCGCGCGCGCGTTCGGCCACCTGCGTTTCGTTTCAGTGTACGGTGGATTGCCGCACCTGGTCGTCAATGCCGACAAGGTGCTTGCCGATCCGCTCGGCGCGGGTGCAGAACTTGCTCGCTTCGTCGGCGTCGACGCGCTGCGGCCAGGCGAGGCCACGGCACGGATCGAACGCGGCCCGGCCGGCTTGCCGACCCGGTTCGCCGAAGGCCATTGGCAGGCCTATGCCGGAGCGCTTGCCGACGCGTTCGCCAAGTTGCCGGTCTGAGCACGCACCGTTCCGTTCGCCCCGGAGTACGCCATGCATATCCGCAGCAAGAGTTTCCACGACATGCAGCCGATTCCGGCCGAGTTCGCCTTCGGCAAGCCCGGTCCGGACGGCGAACCCTGC
>Ga0209717_1001191_pt1 | contig 29158 bp, 14 predicted proteins | sample AD_UKC048_MetaG_FD_184418 | JGI IMG/M metagenome (GOLD analysis project Ga0209717, IMG submission 184418) | Active sludge microbial communities of municipal wastewater-treating anaerobic digesters from USA - AD_UKC048_MetaG (SPAdes) (version 2) | ecosystem: Engineered > Bioreactor > Anaerobic >...
CCTCTGCCGCTCGGCTCTGTAGAATTCTGGGTATCTGACTGAGTTGATTCATTTGTGAAAGGCTAGTGCAGGTTCATTTTGATCGTTCCGGGCGTTTTGCAAGTGTGACATTACTAACTTGCATGGTTATAAAGTATCACCCAAACTTGCAAATGGGTTTCACCTGTCACAGTGGTCGTAACTGTTTATAGGATTGTGAGATGAATAGGACTGGCTTTAGACTGTATCACAGCGGTGTTTGGACGTTTTTGGACGTTTCAGTATCAGGGTTTTTGCAAATTTGGACTCCTTTCAGGGTATTTTCAGACCATCGATTTTTGAAAAACTATTAGCTCATTTTTTTAGGCTGCGCCAGTAGTGCGTTTACCCGCATCAGTAAATAACTCCCGGTCTGAACTGAGTCCATAAAACGGGTTCTCAAGTCTTATCCACAGAAAACATAGTTATCTCTATTTATGGCAGTTAGATGGGTTGCATTTTAGGGAATTTTTTAGTTCGTAAGAATCTGCATTCTCATGGTTGTGTCCTGGGCATTATATTATGAAGTACCGGGGAAGCAGAATTGTCTGAAGATTTATCCAGAATTCCCCGTTAATCAGAGGAAAGGACTTCCCAAGTTATTGCCATGCAGTAGAGTAGCACCTAGCAATAACTAATGGGAGGCGCTTATGAAAGCGACCAGTTACGAGTTAAGGCAGAGGGCGATCAGGGCAGACCACTGTGACAAGCCGACCACTGTGACAGGTGTCACAGTGGTTCCCGAAAGGCAGAAAAAGCCGCAGAAGCCCATCAATAGTGGGTTTGAGCACTGTGACAGCAAAAATACCGGATTTAGTGTCACAGTGGTATCGAATCTATCCTGCACTTTGACAGCTGTCACAGTGGTCCGGAATAAGAGGGAATGCCATCTTTGTTTATCAGCAAAGGCTTTGAGCACTATGACAGGAGAAATGGCGATCAAACTGTCACAGAGGTTTAGTAGGCAGCCTCTTATCTTGGCTTGCTTTGATTTGAGGAGTAGTTGTTATGAGAGTTGAAAGATCTTTACAGGCAGATGTAGCAATTGAGGACTGCAGTCCCGGCTACATTGACATGGCACCCAGAGCAAAGCTTCCCTTGAGATATGACAAAGAAGCCAGACTCCTCGGCCACTTCTGTAACCTCGTGATTCGGAGACTGGCTTTATGCCACTCCAAAGTCGAAGAGTGGAAGCTGATAGTCGAGGAATACAACAACGGAACCATGGCACCAGAACTATTCAAGCTCAGAGGTGAGCGTAAAGAACGGGCTCTGCGGCTTTGGATCGACCAGTATATAAAATCCAATCAGGACATGTTCGCACTGCTGCATAAGGGCAAGAATATCAGCCATAAGCGTAAGGTGACCGAGACCGAGTCCAATGTCCTGCTCAGCATTCTGCTGCATCCCAACCAGATCACCATCGGTTCTGCCATCAACATGCTCAAGGCTCAAGCCAGGATGGGTTACTTTGAGTCTCCCACCAGCAAGCCTACCTTAAGAAGATGGTGTACTGAGTGGATGGAAAACAACTTGGCGACTTGGGAGCAAACCAGAAAAGGCAGCAAGTACGTGGCAGAGCACATCGTCAAGAGCATCCACCGGGATGCCCGGCTCCTGCATGTGGGTCAGGTCTGGGTAGCCGATGGTCATACCCTGGCTTTCGATATCCTCAACCCCCATACCGGTAAAGCTCAACGCATGACCATGATCATGGTCTTCGACTGGGCATCCAGATACCCGGTAGGTGCCTCACTCGCCTTTACCGAAGATAGCCAGCATATCCAGGCAGCTTTCCGCCATGCCTTCCTCAATACCTCACAGTGGTATCTGGATAAGGATGCCGAAGGGAACATAGTGCAAACTCGCCAACCCTTCGCCTTTGTGCCTGAAGCGGTCTATCTCGATAATGGCAAGGCCTTTAGATCTAAGCTATTCCATGAGTCCTGGGAAGGCCATGATTTGGAACTTGAGTTGGGTGGCGTGTTCCCCAAGTTGGGCATCGAAGCCCACTTCGCGGAGAGTTATAATGCCAAGGCCAAGGTGATCGAGCGGTTCTTTAGGACCTTCCAGGAGCAGTTCGAACGCTTCATCAGCAGCTTCCGGGGAGCCAACGTAGCCAACAAGCCTTCGACCCTGATGCGTAACGAGAAGTGGGCAAAGGCCTTGTATAAGTCTGAACCACCCACGATTGAAGAAGCGATGCAGATGATCGGCTTCTATATCAGGCACATCTATGGCGAGACTGAGCATAGTGGATTGGAAGGCAAGACGCCCTGGCAGGTATTCAGTTCCGCACTGATACCCGAGGAGCGGATGCTCAGGCCGGATAAACTTAACTTCATGATGCTGGCTACTGAGCGCAAGGCGATCCGTAGCGAAGGCATCGTATTCAACAAGCTGCTCTACTGGCACATCGCCTTGATGGACAATATCGGCAAGCCGGTGATCATCAGATACGACTATGCCGAAGCCAGGTGGATACTGGTCTATGACATGAAAGACAACTTCATATGCCAGGCAGAGCTAAGACGCAGCCAGCATCCCTTTATCCACATCGATAAGAACAACCCGATCTCGCATCAGTCCCTTAAGAAAGAATACACGCAGATCAAGAAGCTGCAACGCTTAACCGAACAGCATGCCAGAGACTTCGTACTACATAACCAGGAGGCAGTGGATAAGCTTCTCGAACCGTATATACAGGAAAGCCTGAGCGGACCCAATCCCACCTTCAAGCAAGGCGGCATGATCACCGCACCCGAACCTGAGGCTCAAGACCGCATCGAGGCGATGGAGCAGGAGATGGTTAAGGAACTGCCTGAGCTTGAGTTCATAGCTCCGGAAGACCAAAACTTCGGAGCAGTAAAGCCAAATGACAATGAAACTAAAGAAGATACATCAGCAGCCGATCCTGAGCCAGAAGAGCAGGACGATGATGATGACGAGAGCTTCTACGGCATGCTGAAAAAAGTCGGCATATTCTAACCAGGAGGATAAATGAAACCTAACAAGCTCGTACAAATCAAGAACGTAGTCAGGGCCGATGCCTGCATCCAGTTCCTGATGAACCGCCCCAAGACCGAGATGTTAGGCTTAGGCCTGATCTATGGCAAGCCCGGTTTGGGCAAGACCACCTATGCCAGCCGCATAGCTTTCATGCGAGGCTACATCTACATGCGGCTGGAATCAACTACGACTCCCAAGTCCTTCGCGGTCGATCTCTTAACCGCACTATACCGCCGCTTCGGACTGGGTGAGTTCATACCCAGCGGCACGACCAACAACATCTTCAAGTACTGCCTGAAGCTCCTGGATGACAATCCGGAGACGGTGATCGTGATCGATGAGATCGACTACGCCTTCAAGCATGACAAGCTTCTGGGTGCCATCCGGGACATTGTGGATGAGACTCTCACTATCGTGGTCCTGGTCGGGATGCAGGATGCCCGGAATAAGTTAGCCGCCATCAACCGCCATTACTTCGACCGCTGCAACTACTTCTATGAGTTCAAGAAAGTGGGCAAGGACGACATCCGCAAGATCGCCAAGGAAGTGATGGAGATACCGGTGGATGAGTCGGTGGTGAACAAGATCGACTTCAACTGCGAAGGCAATCTTCGTAAAGCTGTGAAGATCATGTACATCATTGAGCGGGCTAAAGCAAAGAATCCCCAACTCTGTATCGCTGATCTAGATCTGGGGAGAGACCTATGACCTCCAGAGAGCTCGTATTGAACTTCGTAAACCAGTACAACAAGCCCTTCGATGCGCCACTGATCGCCAATATGACGGGACTGGAAATCGAGGAAGTTGAGCCCATCATATCCGAACTGCTGAAGGACAAGACCATTAAGTTAGCCAGCAAGCGGGAGCAGATCTATGCCCGCAGCAATCGCTTCAATACCAATGTGGACAAGCAGATGCGCCCTAACTGGCACTTCGATCCCAAGGCAGCCCTAGCGCTCCTCAACCTGATCGAGCAGGGTCAATACACTTCGATTAGAGGCATCGCGGAAGACTTCGGGAGAAGCCGCCAGTGGGTCTTTGTCTATCTGGAAGCATTAGCATCAGCTGGTGTGATAGGCGTTAACCAATACGGCTACTGCGTATTAACCAAGAAGGACGTCGGCAAGGTCGGTATCTGGATCAAACGCGGCATCCTCAAGGAACTGATTGCCCACTGTGCCGAGTTGCGTAAGCAGCAAAAGCAGCAAGAGGATATGGATGCCTGGAAACTCAAAGTAGAAGGCCCGGAGCCGCTGGAAAAGGAGATGGAAGCCCTTGATAACTATAGCGCAAAAATGAGTTGGTTGTTAAGATATCAGAGCACACAATAGTTTGCCATACATATAGATAGAATATTGTCGCTGACAAAGTGCTTGACATTTTCGGCATATTCATGCCAGTGGCAGATATTGAAAAATCAGCCCCTTAGGTGTAGTAAGGTAATTGTAAAGGGTGCTATTTTCCACACTGGGACAGCTTGGTAAAAGAGATAATAATAGATATGGGGGCTGTGGGTAAGCCCACTTGCTTCAGGTCTATCTCTCTTGAGGAGATGCCGGATGAACGTATTCGAACTGAAAGAGAAGCTAATCGCTGACTATAGCTCTTTCGTGAAAGGCTTCATCACTATCAAGGATGAAGCGATCAAAAGAATAGTGTCTGATGAGCTGAGCGCTGGCATACTCTGGCCGGAGCCCCTACTCCAACTTAGTCCTTTCTTTACCCTAGGTGATCAGATAGACCAACTCACCTCACAAGGAATCTTACATCCCGACTGTGCCAAAATATTCAGAATCAAAGCGGATAAAAGCGATTTCGGTAAGGCGATACAACTGTATTGGCACCAATCAGAAGCCATCAAACAAGCAAATCAAAACCTCAATTACGTACTCACAACCGGAACTGGTTCTGGAAAGAGCCTGGCCTATATCATTCCCATCGTCAATCACATCCTCAAAACTGGTAGCGGGAAAGGCATAAAAGCAATCATCGTCTATCCGATGAACGCACTGGCTAACAGCCAGGAAAAAGAACTGGAAAAGTTCCTGGAGTTCGGCTTCCCAAGCTCTGAACGCCCGGTCAGCTTCAAACGTTATACAGGCCAGGAATCAGATGAACAAAAACGGGAGATATGCGCAAATCCTCCGGATATCATCCTTACCAACTACGTAATGCTGGAATTGATCCTCACCCGTCCCGATGAAGCCCCCCTGGTCAAGGCCTGCAAAAACCTGAAGTTCATGGTGCTTGATGAGTTGCATACCTATCGGGGCAGACAGGGAGCTGATGTTGCCATGCTGATCCGCAGGACGAAGGAAGCTACCAAGGCATCAGGCATTATTAACGTTGGTACCTCAGCTACTATGTCCAGCAGTGGTGATCTCAATAAACAGCAGGAGGAGATCTCGCGTGTAGCCTCCTTACTTTTTGGCAGCCCTGTATACCCCGAGAATGTCATAGCTGAATCACTACAGCGGGTAACTACCGAATTTGATTTCCAGCAGCCCGAAAACATCAATTCACTTAAGCAGTCGATAAATGAGTCTTTGGCGATCCAGGAACAGAGTTTTGAGCAACTCCGAGTGAGTTACCTCGCTTCCTGGATAGAGAATACTTTTGGGCTCAATACTGATCCCAATTCCGGCAGATTAATCCGGTCAACGCCTAGGAGTATCTCAGGTGAGAAAGGTGGAGCACGAGAGCTTAGTAGCCTTACTGGAATTGATGTCGAAACCTGCTCCACGGCCATTCAGAAAATGCTGATGCTTGGGTTTAAGACGATCAATCCTGCCAACGGTCTTCCCAGTTTTGCCTTCCGCCTTCATCAGTTCATCAGTCGGGGTGATACGGTCTATGCCTCACTGGATGAACCGGAGATCAGGCACCTTACTCTGCAAAGACAGCTTTATGTTCCTGGCTGCAACAAATCCAAGGTTTTACTCCCTCTTGCTTTTTGCCGGCATTGCGGTCAGGAGTTCTATACTGTGCTCCGAAGCCTTGATGATGAGACTGAGTTACCCAAGTACAGCCCCAGAGATCTGGGTGATCTTCTCACTAATGAAAACCAGGAAGCTGGCTTCCTTTTTGATCCTCTAGATGCCTCTGAAGAAAAGATCATTGAAGACTTCCCTTCCGAATGGAAGGATCAAAATGGCAAGGTACTTTATAATCGCAAAGAATATCTACCCAAACCGGTTGACGTTGATCCAAACGGGCTGGAGTCGAGTCAAGGCAGGCGTTTTCTCTATCTTACGGCTCCTTTCCGTTATTGCCCTCACTGTGGAGTATCCTTTGCCCCCAATCAGCGCAGTGATTTCGCCAAGCTTTCAGCACTGGGTACAGAGGGTAGGAGCACCGCTACCACAATTCTATCACTCTCCGCGGTCCGCAATCTGCGCCAGATGGATCTGGAAGACAAGGCAAAGAAACTACTCAGTTTCACGGATAATCGCCAGGATGCGTCTCTTCAAGCAGGGCATTTTAACGATTTTGTCCAGGTAGGAATACTCCGTGGTGGACTGTATAAAGCGCTTTGCGACAAGGGTAACGAAGGTATAAGGCATAGCGAACTAACACAATTGGTCTTTAACAGCCTCAATCTATCCTATGATGAATACAGCTCCAATCCCACAGCTTTAAAGGGCGTGGCTAAGATTGAGACTGACCGGGCCTTGCGCAATGTGTTGGGTTACCATCTGTATCGGGATTTAAGGCGAGGTTGGCGAGTTACCGCACCCAATCTGGAGCAGACCGGCCTGTTGGACATTGATTACCTATCCGTGCAGGATTTGGCTGAGGATCAGGATCAATGGGCAAGTTCTCACCCCGCTTTATCGCAGGCTGATTCTGCAACCAGATTATCGGTACTAAAGGTCTTACTGGATTGGATGAGAAGAGGCCTTGCGATCAAAGTCTCATATCTCGATCCGCGTGACCAGGAGCAATTAGTTCAGCAAAGCCAGCAGCGTCTGATCCCACCCTGGGGCTTCGATGAAAATGAATTGCCTCGAAACCTTACTTACGCATCTGTGCTGTATCCCCGCTCGCGGAAGCCTGGCAAAGACGATGGCAATGATGTGTTCCTATCTACCCGCAGTGGCTTTGCCCAGTATCTGCGGCGCTCCAATACCTTTGCGCAGAACAGCTCAAAGCTCAGCCTTAATGAGACCCAGACTATTATTGAGAACCTCTTGTCAGGTCTGGAGACTTATGGTTTGGTAGAGTGCGTAAAGCAGGACAGTGATGGTATTCCAGCCTACCAGTTGGTTGCCGACTCCATACTCTGGAAAGTCGGTGATGGCACCAAAGGTTATTATGATCCGATTCGCCAGCCTTCTGAATCCCTGGAAGGCCAACCGGTCAATCAGTTCTTCAAAGAGTTTTATCAGCTTGTAGCGCTATCAACAATGGGTTTGGAATCGCGCGAGCATACAGCCCAGGTTTCATATGATGAACGCGAACGCAGAGAAGAGGACTTCCGCAGTGGAAGCCTGCCGATCCTTTACTGCTCGCCGACCATGGAACTGGGAATCGATATCTCACAACTTAATGTGGTCAACATGCGCAACGTTCCTCCCACCCCTGCCAATTATGCCCAACGCAGTGGCAGAGCAGGACGCAACGGGCAGCCAGCCCTTATCTTCAGCTATTGTTCAACCGGTAGCCCTCATGATCAGTATTTCTTCAAACGTCCTGAGAATATGGTCTCCGGAGCGGTTGCTACCCCCCAGATCGATATTGCCAATGAAGATATGCTGCGCTCTCATGTCAATGCCATCTGGCTATCCGAAGCCAAGCTGAAATTGGGTACTGCATTGACTGAGGTCATTGATACATCCGGACAACCCCCCAGCCTGGAATTGCTCCCAACGGTCCTCAGCACACTGAATGACTTGGGAGTTCGATCCAGAGCCCTGAAAAGAGCGGAGCTAATTGTCTACAATATTGCCGAATACCTGAAAAATTCGGTCTGGTACACAACGGATTGGCTCAGCGATACGGTAACCCAGATCCCACTGCAGTTCGAGCAGGCCTGTGAGCGTTGGCGGGGGCTATACAGAGCAGCCCTCAAACAACAGGATATCCAAAATAAGATCAGATTGGACGCCAGCCGCCCTGATAAAGATAAGAAACAAGCCCAAAGACTCAGGCTGGAAGCCGAATCCCAGTTAGACATCCTCACCAGCGCTCAGGGAGCCATTCAGTCCGATTTCTATAGTTATCGCTACTTTGCCTCAGAAGGCTTCCTGCCCGGTTACAACTTCCCTCGCTTGCCCCTGTCAGCGTTCATCCCAGGGAGAAGAGTGAAGAGTGGAAGAGATGAGTACGTCTCCCGCCCCAGATTCCTGGCGATCACCGAGTTTGGACCCCGTTCCTTTGTGTATCATGAGGGGTCCAGATACATCATCAACCAAGTGATCATGCCCGCTCAGGAAGATCCCAATGGTGTGGCAACCACAGAAGCCAAACTTTGCCCAGTATGCGGCTATCTGAACCTGGACAAGCTGGATAGCGTTTGTGATAACTGCAAGAGCCAACTTGAAGCGCCCATACCAAATCTTTTCAGGCTGCAGAATGTCGTTGCCAAGCGTCGGGATCAGATCAACTGTGATGAAGAAGAGCGCTTGAGGCTTGGCTTTGATGTACGCACCACCATGCGCTTTGCCACCAGGCAGGGCAATCTGGCCTGCATCAAGGCAGAACTCATTCGTGGTGATGAACAGATTGCCAAACTCACCTATGGCGATTCTGCCACTCTGTGGCGCATCAATATGGGTTATCGAAAACGCAGGGCTGGAGAGCCGGAAGGCTTCTGGCTGGATACAGAACGTGGGTACTGGGAAAAACGCCCCGGCGATGACGAAGAAGATGACGATTCTCCGCTGAGCAAGAACAAGATACTGGTACGGCCTTTTGTCAGTGACACCAAGAACTGCCTGCTCTTCGAGCCCCGTTTCGAGGTTAATGACACGATCATGGCGTCGCTTCAATCAGCTCTAAAAAATGCCATCCAGCAGGTCTTTGAGCTTGAAGACAGCGAACTTTCTGCTGAGCCTCTGCCCTCCAGGGAAAATCGTAAATCTATCCTCTTTTATGAGTCCACTGAAGGCGGGGCCGGGGTCTTGAAACAGGTGTTGGATGCCGATAACTTCAAGCGGGTCATTAAATCAGCAATAGCTTCCTGCCATTATGACTGCGAGAGTTTTAACGATTTGAAACGGGCACCGAACTCGAAGGAAGACTGTGAGGCTGCCTGCTACGATTGTCTGCTTAGCTATACCAATCAAACAGATCATGCCCTACTGGACCGGAAAGTTATTATCGATCCCCTGATAACGTTGCTGGCTTCCGAGTTTTCCCGCTCTTCCGGCCCTGTATCCCGGAAGGATCTCTACGAACAGCTCAAAAGACTTGCTGGATCAGAGCTCGAGGTTCAATGGCTGGATTTCATTTACGACAATGGATACATCCTGCCAACAACAGCACAGCAGCTGATCGAAGAGTGCCACGCCAGATCGGACTATATGTATGGTGCCTATATCGTCATCTTTATCGATGGTCCTGTTCATGATCAGCCCAATCAGCAAGCCAAAGACGAAGAGATAATGCAGCGGTTTGTCGATATAGGGCGTCATCACGTGATTCGCTTCCGCTATGACGATAACTGGCAGTCGATAGTCGATGCCAATGCTAATGTATTTGGCTCGAAGGGGACACTTTGATGCCGCTAACTACTTCATCATCTCAGCATTTTCCCATAGGATCTTTGATCAATACCCGGGGCAGGGAATGGATAGTCCTGCCAGATTCTTCTGATGAACTACTCATAGTCAAACCCCTGGGTGGCAGCGACGATGAGATAACAGGGATACTTACCAGCCTGGAAGAGATTAAGCCAGCAACATTCAAGCTTCCCGATCCCTCTCAGCTTGGCGATTATCAATCCTGCAAGTTGCTCCGGGACGCGCTGCGCCTGGGATTCAGGAACAGTGCCGGACCTTTCCGAAGTTTTGGCAGACTGGCGGTCGATCCCCGCCCCTATCAGTTGGTCCCTTTGATGATGGCGCTAAAACTTAATCCTGTTCGGCTTCTGATCGCGGATGACGTCGGTATTGGCAAGACCATTGAAGCCTGCCTGATCGCCCGGGAGTTGATCGACCGTGGTGAAGTATCTCGTTTGTGCGTACTCGCTCTTCCCCATTTGGCAGAGCAGTGGCAGAAAGAACTAAGCGGCAAATTCCACATCGATGCCGAACTTGTCCTGGGAAGCACCGTGAAACGCCTGGAACGCAATTGCAGGCAAAATCAGTCGATTTTCGAGGTCTATCCTTACACAGTTGTATCCATAGACTTCATCAAGAGCGATCGGCACAAAGATGAATTCCTGCGCACAGCTCCGGAGCTGATCATTGTGGACGAAGCCCATACCGCCAGTTTTGATGAAGCCAGAAACAGCTCCCGCCATCAGCGGCACGACCTGGTCAAGAAACTCAGTAAAGATGCCAACCGCCATCTGATTCTGGTAACAGCCACTCCCCATTCCGGTTACGAATCGGCCTTTCGCTCCCTGCTTGGCCTTCTCAATACTGCTATCAACGATTTCCCTGCCGATCTCACTGGAGCGGGAAACGAGAAATACCGGCGCGAGATAGCCCAACACTTCATCCAAAGGCGCCGCATTGATATTGAGTACTTTCTGGATGAAAAAACAGAGTTTCCCACTCCCGAAACTAAAGAACAGAGCTACAAACTATCCCAGCCCTACCATGAGCTGTTCAACCAAGCTCTGGACTATGCCAGGGAGATTGTCAAAGATACCGGAGGCGGGTCCCACCGCCAGCGGGTTCGTTGGTGGTCTGCCTTGGCTCTGCTTCGGGCTTTGGCATCCAGTCCAGCTGCTGCAGCAGCCACCATGCGCAATCGCAGTGCCACTTTATCAACTGAAACGGAATCCGAAGCCAATGAACTGGGACGTCGTCAGATCATGGACCTGGATGACCGCGACAGCACCGATGCATCAGACCTGCTTCCCGGCAGCGATTCCCACACCGAAGCTGATGAAAACTCCCTCAGCCGCAGGAAGCTGCTGGCAATGGCCAAATCAGCCGATGCCCTGTTTGGCGAGCATGACAACAAGCTGCTTGATCTGGTTCCCCCTCTCAAAGACTTGATCAAAGACGGTTTCAGCCCCATTGTCTTCTGCCGCTTCATCCAGACTGCAGATTATCTTGCCGAACAGCTTCGCCAGCGTCTGCCCAAGTCTGTCCAGATCATGTCTATCACTGGATTACTGCCTCCGGAAGAACGGGAATTGAGGGTCAAAGAACTCTCAGGATTTCCCAATCGCATCCTGGTCTGCACGGACTGCCTCTCCGAAGGGATCAACCTCCAGGACCACTTTGACGCCGTGATCCATTATGACCTCAGTTGGAATCCCACCCGGCATGAACAGCGCGAAGGCCGGGTTGACCGCTTTGGCCAGCCCCAACCCAAGGTGCGCATGATCACCTACTTCGGGATGGATAATCAGATCGATGGCATTGTCCTGGACGTTCTGCTGCGCAAACATAAACAGATCAAGTCCTCTTTGGGTATCTCCGTACCCGTCCCTGCCGATACTGAAGCCGTGGTGGAGGCTATCTTTGAAGGGCTACTTCTGCGGGAAAAGTCCGGCACCAGCGATCAAATGTATATCGCCGGCTTTGATGAGTTCTTCGCCGACAACAAAAAGAACCTCCATGATGCCTGGGAAAATGCCAAAGACAAGGAAAAGCGCAGCCGCACCATGTTTGCCCAGGAAGCCCTCTCTTCCAGAGTGGATGAGATCAAAGCCGAGTTGGACTCTATCCGGGATTCTATTGGCTCCCAGCTTGATATCCAGGGCTTCGTAAAACAGAGCTTCCTCCGCTATAAAGCAGTGATCCGGGAGGCTAAGGATAGATTGGATATCGACCTGACCCCGGTGCCCAGACTGGTAAAAGAAAGCTGCGGCTATCTGCCGGACAAAATTTCAGTGAAATTCGATCTACCAGCGCAGGAAAGGGAGATCTATCTCTCCCGCACCCATCCCATTGTGGAGGGGCTAGCCGACCTGGTGATGAATACCGCTCTGGATGAGGGTAACAGCCACTCCATTGCCAGCCGCTGCGGAGTGATCAGAACCAAGTCCATAGAGCGTAAAACCACACTGCTCCTCATCCGCCATCGCTTTCATCTGAATCAGGTCATAGATGATATTATTCATCGCAGTTTAGTTGAGGACTCCCAAGTCCTGGCCTTCACTGGTTCTCCGGATAATCCGGAATGGTTGTCTGAGCAAGATGCGAAAGCACTGCTTAATGCCCTCCCAACTGATAATGTCCTGCCGCAACAAGCGCTGGATCAGATCAACCGGGTGTTGGCATCCTATCCAAGCCTGAAGACTCACTTGAACCAATTTGCCCAGACCAGGGCAGTTGAATTGTACTCTTCACACATCCGGGTGAGGGATGCTTCCCTCTTGAAACGTTCTCAGAAACCTGAGATCAAGCCTGAACTGCCACCAGATCTATTGGGGATCTATGTGTATCTGCCGGAGTAGCCAGACAGTGGACAACGTGTATTTTGGATCTTACTCTGAAATCAACTCTGAAGTAAAACGCTTCCGAGTTGCTTCCGAGTTGTTTTTTAGCATAGGACAACTGCCTAATAATATGGCAGTTAGGCAAGGGTAGATTTTCTATGGGCGTCTTTTTCATTCAATCAATTGTCCCACATTGGAGTTCCCGTGTCTAAACGCTCCAACATCTTCAGCACAGTCCGCACCGAAGGTGCTATTCTGCCGCCAGAGCTCTTAATGCGCGTTTTAAATGGCGATCCCACCCTGGATGGAGTACGTGCCTCAGATTATCATTTAAGCCCCGCAGAACGCTTAAATGAGGCCGCTACGCGAGCGTATAATCGCCTTACCGGTGTCTGGTCCGCGTTCAAGGAAACCATGGCCAAACTACCTGATGATGCCATCGGAACCACCGAGACCAGAGAACGCTGGCTCTTGCCCCTCTTTCAGGAGCTGGGCTACGGTCGCTTGCAACCTCAAAGATCCATCGAAATCGAAGGTAAGAGCTACCCCATCAGCCACCAGGCCAGTGAACCGGTTGCCATCCATCTGATCAGCTGCAAGTGGGATCTGGATAAACGCAATCCCATCGCCAGAAGCGAGACCAAACTCTCTCCGCACAGCCTGATGCAGGAATTTCTCAACCGCAGCCCGGAGCACCTTTGGGGCTTTCTCACTAATGGCTACAAGCTGCGCATCCTGCGGGACAATGTCTCCCTCACCCGGGCTGCCTATGTGGAGTTTGACCTCCAGACGATGCTGGATAATGAAAGCTACAGTGATTTCTTCCTGCTCTACCTGCTCTGCCACCAATCCCGGGTGGAAGTCAAGACCGATGAATCGGGCCGCAAACTGGCTCCGGAAACCTGCTGGCTGGAAAGATGGTACCACACCTCCATCTCCGAAGGGGTGCGGGCTCTGGATGAACTGCGTGACAGCGTTCAGTTTGCCATCGAGTCCCTGGGCGCCGGTTTTCTCCTGCATCCTGCGAATGCGGAACTACGGGATAAGCTAAAAACAGGCGCTCTGCCTGTCCATGAGTATTACACTCAGGTCCTGCGTCAGGTCTATCGCCTGCTCCTGATCTTCGTGGCAGAGGATCGTGATCTGCTCATCCCCGCTGACGTAGCCCCTGAAACCAGAGACCTCTATCTCAAATACTATTCCACCTATCGCATCCGGGAACTCGCTCAGAGAAAGCGCGGCACCCGCCATACAGATCTCTGGCAGCACCTAAAACTGCTCTTTGCCGGCTTGCATTCCGGAAATCCATCTCTCGGTCTGCCCGCGCTGGGTTCATACCTGTTTAAATCAGAATCCACTCCCGATCTGGCAGATTGTCAGATTTCCAACAGTGACCTGCTGTCCGCAATCAGATCTCTCTGCTACACTCAAAAGAACAATGTGTTCCAGCCTATCAACTACCGCAACCTTGGACCAGAGGAACTTGGCAGCGTTTATGAGTCACTTTTGGAAATGAGTCCGGAAGTCAATCTGGAAGCGGGCTATTTCAAACTGTCCCTCGTTTCTGGCTCCGAACGCAAGACCACCGGCAGTTACTACACTCCCACATCCCTGGTTAACTGTCTGCTGGATTCAGCTCTGGAACCAGTAATAGACAATGCCCTAAAGTCTGTCATTCCAGCGCAGGCTGGAATCCAGTCCAAAGAACAGGCAATCCTCTCCCTCAAAATCTGCGACCCCGCTTGCGGCAGCGGACACTTCCTTATCGCCGCTGCGCACCGTTTGGCCAAGCGTCTGGCCTCTATCCGCGCCGGTGAAGAGGAACCGGCTCCCTCCGTCATCCAGCACGCCCTGCGTGATGTAATCGGCCACTGCATCTATGGCGTGGACCTCAATCCCATGGCGGTGGAACTCTGCAAGATCTCCCTCTGGATGGAAGCCTTGGAGCCTGGCAAACCGCTCACCTTTTTGGATCACCATATCCAGTGCGGTAATTCGCTCTTGGGCTGCACTCCGGAACTGCTGCAAAAGGGCATTCCCGATGCCGCTTTCACTCCCCTCACCGGCGATGACAAAGACTATTGCTCCAAGTATAAAAAGCTCAATAAAGACGAGCGGGACAAGTCTGTCCTGGATATCTTCAGCGGCGACGAGCAGCCCTGGGAGCACCTGGGCAACCACGCTCCCTACCTGATCAATCTGAACCACATGGAGGACGACGACCTCGCCAGCCTGGCCAAAAAAGAGCAGTTCTATGCCGAGATCCTGCGCTCGGAGGGCTATCTGAACAGCAAATTCATCTACGACGCCTGGTGCGCGGCCTTCGTGTGGAAGAAAACGCCCGGCGAGAGCCTGCCTTATCCTGTCACCCAGCGCCTGCTGGACAATATCGAAGCCAATCCCTACAGCGTCAATCCCGCCATCCGGGCCGAGATCCAGCGCCTGGCGGAGGAGTATCGCTTTTTCCACTGGCATCTGGCTTTCCCGGATGTCTTTGAGGCCTGGCTCACTCACCACCCTAACACTTCCCTAACACTTCCCTATCAACCAGCGGGAGGTGTTAGGGAGGCCATAAGGGAGCAAGCAGGCCAGACTCCAGGCCTAAATACCCCGCCACTCACCACTTACCACTCACCACTCACCAGTTGCGGCTTCGACTGCATGCTGGGTAATCCACCCTGGGAGCACAATGAACTAAAGGAGAAGGAATGGTTTGCAGGCAGAGATTCAGAAATTGCAGAGGCAGAGGGGGCAAAGAGAAAGAAGCTGATTGCCAATTTAGCTTCAGATAATCCAAGCCTTTCAAAAGAATACAGCAATGCTCTGAGATACTATCAGGCTACAAGCCTTATTTACAACAAGGAGAGTGGCTTGTATCCACTCTGTGGCAGGGGTAGGATCAATACTTACACAATCTTCGCAGAACTCAACCGCAAACTACTTTCTGAAGGTGGACACTGTGGTTGCATAGTTCCCAGCGGCATCGCCACCGACGACACCACCAAGTTCTTCTTTCAAGATCTCACCGACACCGGCTCCCTGGTCAGTCTCTATGACTTTGAGAACCGGGAAAAGCTTTTCCCCGCGGTTGACAGCCGCATGAAGTTCTGCCTCCTCACTCTCCGTGCGCCACTCACGGGCTACCACTCACCACTAACCACTCACCACTCACCGTCCGACTTCGTCTTCTTTGCACACTCCATTGCCGACCTCAGCGACGAACAGCGCCATTTCCAGCTCAGCACGGAAGATATTGCCCTCATCAATCCCAATACCCGCACCTGCCCGATCTTTAGGGGCAAAGCGGATGCCGAACTCACCAAATACATCTATCGCCGGGTGCCTGCCCTGATCAATGAAAATGACCCCGAGCATGGCAATCCCTGGGGGATATCATTCAAGCAGGGACTGTTCAATATGACCTCAGATTCCCATCTCTTCCGCACCAAAGAGCAACTGGAAGCGCAGGGCTTTGAGCTGCAGGGCAATAGATTTATTAACGGAAATACGGTATATCTGCCCTTGTATGAAGCCAAGATGATTCATCACTTCAATCACCGCTTTGGGGATTATGCTGATCTTCCCGAAGGCTCAGACTCAACTCAATTGCCTGATGTTCCGCTATCCCGATTGCAGAATCCGGAGTATGAGCCGCTGCCAAGGTATTGGGTTTTAGAGAATGAAGTAGAAAGAATAGCTAAACTCAATAATGGTTTTCTCATGGGATTTAGGGGTATTACCAATACAACAAATGAAAGGTGTGTTTTGGATACTGTCATTCCTTTAAGTGCTGTGGGTAATAGTCTCCCAATTTGGCAAACACAACTGAAACCTCAAGATATTATGAGATTTGTATCTTGCATGAGTAGTTTTGCTTGCGATTTTGTCGCAAGATTCAAACTCGGAGGCACAAATTTCAATTTCTTCATTGCTCAGCAATTAGCAGTTGTATCCCCCGAAACCTTCACCCATCCTGCTTGCCTCCTGCTTGGAAAATCCTTAACTGCTTGCGCACTAGAATTGTTATATACTTCCTATAGTTTACAGCCTTTTGCGCTGGACTTCGGCTACGATGGACCTCCCTTTATCTGGGACGAGGAGCGCCGTTTCGAAATCCGTTGTGAACTAGATGCTCTCCATTTCCACCTCTACTTGGGTACTCTATCGGAATGGCAAACACATGGCACCCCGGAACTTCTGGCTTATCTCCCCACTCCCCGCCATGCAGTGGAATACATCATGGAGACTTTCCCCATCGTCAAACGCAAAGACGAAAAGGAATATGGCGAGTACCGCACCAAGCTCCGCATCCTGGAAATTTACGACCAAATGACCCACTGCCTCGCCACCAACACAGAATATCGCTCCACCCTCAATCCACCTCCCGGTCCTCCCTGCGATTCAGAAGGCAACTTCATCCCTGTGGAAAAATGGGACAAAAACAACTGGCCAAGGCATATACATCACAATCTTTAAATGTGGAGAAATAGATGAAAGTAGGTAGAAATGATAAATGCCCCTGCGGTAGCATGAAAAAATATAAGAACTGCTGCTGGGCTAAAGGTATTGATTTTTCCTCAATCACCCTTGGAGATTACATTAGAACACTCACGATACATGGAAAGAACGAGTATTTTTTATACAGACTGTCTGAAATATTTGAGCTAGACTCAAGAGAAATATCAATTAAATCAAGAGATGATTTAGTCATATACATTAAGCGAGCTTTAACAAACGAAAAGGCTAAGCTAGTTTATAAGTTGATTCCTGAGATTTGGCCTGATCTTGATGACTACAATCGTTGTATGGAGCTTGAATCAAAAAACAACTCAGGCCTATATATTGGTAATTACTTGCTAGATAGTACTATTTCTCTCGTAAACAGATATGGGTTATATGAAGATTCAATATTAATGATTGACCCCTTTTCTGACCATAGAATTATGGTAGCTAAGTACAATCCGCTTGAACATCCAGAACTTCATATGCAAGACACATTGAATAATATCCTAATTTGGTTACAGTTTGCCCCATGGATAGAAAACGGATTTGTCAAATTTACCCGTAATCCAGTAGATTTTGACTACGATCTAATGATAAAGACAAATGAAGCATCTGAAAAAAGGCACAATGAATGCGAAGAAATCCGGAGTCTTCATGAAAACGATACTGTCCCTGAGGAAGTCAAAGACTTTGTTATGAACAGCGTAATGCTCCACATGCCTGAGCAATTCTTAACTGAAAATCCACAATGTCTAAACTATCTTAAACAAAAGCATATTACTCCCGATTCAGTGCTTGAATACATTAAAAAGGAAAGAAGAACGAGTCCATATTACATAGAGGGGGCAGCTAATGGCCTGTTATTAAGAATGTTCTCTGGAGCTAACTATGAGGCTGGGAAATACATCTGCTCAAGAGTAAACTCTCATATACTAACTGATTTAAAGGTTAGATGGCTTGAAATGGAGTACGATCGGAAATCAAATGGAATTCAGAATTGCGACTGGGAAGTTTTTTCGAGGCACTTCCAGCAGGTACCACTTCCATATTTAAATGGTCTCCGCACGATTGATGTGATGCGGCTAAGAAATGACGGTCATTTAGATAGTATGAGGCGTTTTCTGAATAAACTTTGGCTGAGGTCTTCACCAGATTCTGCTACTGAACAGCATGTAATAGAACAACTATCACTTGAATTGGATGATGAAGTAGGGAAAGCCTCATATGAATGGAAGAACATAGATAAAAACCTAGCCAAATGGTTTGTTCCCAATATTCCAACATTGGGTATGCAATTGCTAGCTGGAACACCTTGGTGGATTACTGGAGTTACCGCAGCAGTTACTGGTACCGTAGCTGTTGCTGAATCTATAACCAAGCATAAGAACTTTCAAAAGAGCTATCCTGCCGGATTTTTCCTTGAGAAAAGATAGAGACAAATAATGATAAACAATAGTAGGTGAAAGTATGGCTCTAAAAAGCATTAACCTAACAGGAGAGCAGAAGAAAGTCCTCTTTCTTCCAGCGACCAATCCTATTCAGATCAAAGGAGTAGCTGGCAGTGGAAAAACTACCATAGCCATGTATCGGGCCAAGCATCTTCTGGATACTTACAGCGATTTGTTCCGGGAGGCTGAGATCATGATTTTTTCATATAACAACAGCCTCACCCAGTATATACAAAGCTTGCTTCCCTATGTGATCGGAGGTTATCAGGAAACCACTGATGTCAGAAAGGCATCAAATAGAGGACTCAAAGTAAAGGTCTCTACCTTCCACAAGTGGTCATACAGCTTTCTGCGTAGCCATGGGGTATTCAATGAATATGCTCAGATGGAAAGATCAGAGCATAACTTAATTATGACCAACACGATCACGGAAACCCGCAAATCGTTCCAGGGAGCGAGAATACTGAATAAACCTCTGAACTTCTTTGATGAAGAGATATCCTGGATCAAGGGGCAGATGATCAAAACCCTGAATGACTATCTCTCGACGGCCAGAATAGGACGTGGAACAAAAGACAGGGTGGATAAGAATGATAAAGCCGTGATCTGGAACGTTTACGAAACATATCGTCTGGAACAGGTCTCCCGCAAGAAAATCCACTTTGATGACCACGCCTCATATTGTCTCAACCTGATTGAAAGGCGCAATATTCAACCCGAATTCACCCACATCGTTGTTGATGAAGCTCAGGATTTGAATAAAGCCCAGATCATGGTGATCAAGTCCCTTGTCAAGCCGTCCACCAACAGTCTGACCATCATTGCCGACACAGCCCAAAGGATTTACAAAAGCGGATTCACCTGGACGGAAGTGGGAATAAACGTGAGAGGCGGTAGAACGGTCGAGTTCAAGAAAAACTACCGGAACACCAAGGAAATTGCCCAGGCAGCCAATTCCTTGATGTCCCATGATTTGGAAGATGATGATCTGACTACGATGGACGTCGACAGCATCACCAGCCACGGAGATAAACCTGTATTGATCTATTACGGTGACGCTGAGGCGGCCAAAAAAGCATTGCTGGAGAGGACCAGGGAGGCAAAGCGCAAAGGTGGATCAATAGTAGTGCTCCATCGCTACAGGAACAAGCTGGACTATTATGCGAAGCTGCTTGAAGAGGGCGGTATCCCAACTGAAGTGATCAGGTCGGACAATCTTGCGGATTTTGGCAGCAACACGGTTAAAATATGCACCCTATCCTCGGTAAAAGGACTTGAATTTGATCATGTCATTATCATGGAACTCTCCAAAATGATCATTCCTTCCCCGGATGGTTTTGGCCAAGATAATGATGAGTATCACGTCACTACTGAAAGGAAGCTGCTGTACACAGCCATGACGAGGGCTCAGAAGTCGTTATGCCTGTTTGTCCCTCGGGCTTATCCCAGCATGTTTATCGACGAGATCGACAGGCAATATCTCACCGTGGTCCGCCAGGCATAAAGTTGTTTACTGAGAAAACAGACTCCGGATTGTTCAAGCAAGAGATCCAAAGCAGGGGGATCACTCGGCTGATCCATTTCACACCCACGATCAATCTACTGGGGATATATGAATCGGGAGTTCTCTACTCGAGGCAGGAACTTGAAAATCTTGATATCAAAGTGACAGATATCCTTGATTACATCCAATTTAACGACCAGATCAGGTATGACGACAAGACCTATATCAATCTGTCCATCGAGCGGCCAAACTCGTATCTTTTCAGGCGATTCATCGACAACACCAGGGATATCCCTTATATTTCCTGGTGTGTGCTGAGCATCGACCCCAAGTTCATTTATGAACAGGGCACCCTCTTTTCGGTAACCAACGCGGCAAACAGGCACAACCAAAATACAGTCGGCATAACTGGGGACTTTCACAAGTTCCAGATGATGTTCGCCGACAGGTTGACCATAGTTTCTTCAAGAACCACAAGGGTTGTTGATAGAACAGGGCTCCCCGATGCATATACTACCCACGAACAGGCAGAAGTGCTGGTTAATCAACCGATACCCGTATCAGATATTCTTTCGGTTTCATTCCCCGCTCAAGAACAGCTTGTGGAAGCCAAGGCCTCGCTTTCTGGATATGATTGCGGCAGGTTCAGGGTTGAATGTGGACTGTTTTAGGAGCTTTATATGCTAGATAGATATAAAGGCGCTATCCTACTGGCAGTAGCAGCTGATGCTCTGGGTTGGATCACAGAGTTTGAAAGTGATACAAAGTTCCTTGTCTCCAAGTATGGTACAGACAGAATAACAGAGTTTATGGACTGGGAAAAGAAGACTGGTGGCAAGTTTCTGGGTTATACCGATTACATTGCCAAGGGTTCATATTCTGATGACACTCAACTGATGCTTTGTTTATGCAGGTCTATTGGACCTGATGGATCGGTCGATAATGAGTACTTCTCAAAAGTTGAGCTAAAGGACTGGTTGTTGTATGTAAGAGGTGGTGGCAAAACAATTAAAACTGCCGCAAGAAACTTGGAGAAAAGGGCACCCAAGTGGAATAGCAATTTCTTCAAGACTAGCGAGGACGCTCAGGCCTATTGCAATGCCGGTGCCAACGGAGCTGCCATGAGAATGCTGCCCATCGTTCTAGCCAATCTAACTGATCGGGATAGAATGATCAAGGAGGTATTCAAGAACTCCATTATCACTCATGGTCATCCCCGGGCTATAGTTGGGGCTCTACTGTATTCTCTTTCGGTCGCATATTTCCTGAAAGCAGATGTCCTTCCTGACTATCCAAACGAGATCATAACCAGCATAGCCAAAGAGCTTAAATCACCAGTAACAGTAATCGACAGAATTGAGGACATGGGATTGTCTGGGTGGCTGGATAAGTGGAACTCAAGCATGAGTGGGGGATTTTGTCAGGTTTTTCAGCAAACAGTTGAGGAAACGCTTGAGCTGTTAAGGTATTCGTACAAGTCTATAGCAGCTGATGACAAAGATAGAGAGGTTTACAAGAGCCTTGGGGCTATGGATAAAGAAACCCGGGGGGCCGGTCATATTTCTGCTGTAGCCGCGTTATACATGGCCTGCAAATACATTTATGAAGCTCCGCTCCAGGCCGTATACGAATGCGCGAACATGCTTGGCTCTGATACTGACACAATTGGTTTGATGTGTGGTAGCATGATCGGTTCATATATCGGTTTTGAGCGAATTCCAAAGCACATCAGAAGGGTGCAAGACAGCCAATATCTTCTTGATTGCGCCGAAGCCCTTCTTTCCCAGAATATAGCTGCAATCAAGAGCCCTGATATTGGGGGTTGTTTGAGCACCAATCATAGATCCACGAAGCCCTTGGACCTAACAACCCTGTCAGTTGATGACGAGATATATCTTCCCTCATTAGGTGTGGGAATAGTCTCATCGATTTCAGAACAAGCAACAATAACCGCCGGGAAATCAGTTCTCATCCTGGAGGCAGACTTTGAAATCGGGCAAAGCTGCAAGTTGTCAAAAGTTGTAACAAATCAAGAAAAATAGATGTTTAGGCATTGTAAACGAGGTTTTTATGCATGAATTTTTGGAAAAGACTACTGAAGCCACCTGTGGTTATCTGCTCCAGGTGCTGCCCGAAATCAACGATAACTGGTGGGAAGATTTGGTTCTCCCTTCTCTCAATCCCAAACAACGGGAACGAATGCAAGCAAGCGCTAAGTCCTTAACCAGTTTGGATCTGGCATCTCTTTTGAGGATACTGGATCAAAACTGGTATCCACTGTCTTCTCGGCTTGAGTATGATTCTGAGCACAGGCACTACCTCAAAGAGATGCAGACAATCCGAAATCGTTGGGCTCATAAAAGCAGCGAGGCCATAAGTGAGGATGACGTTTACCGTGACTTGGATACCCTACAGCGCTTTCTGGGGATGGTCAATTCCCATCAGTCGCTCATAGACGAAATTATGATAAAGAAACAGCAGCTTAGGCAAGGTGGAAATGCTACCAAGAAAACAGAGGATGAAGCCATGGGAACAGAATCTATTTATGAATTTGCTGTGGGCAAGATCGTTCGCCTTAAATCAGATCCTGATATGGAGGGGGCAGTCGTTACCATACAGCCTGGTGATCCGGAAAACAGATTGTCAGTGTTCGGGAAAGGTGGGTTGCAGAGCTACTACGAATCCCAGCTTGAGCTGGTAGTACAGTCTCAACCATTACAAATATCCATCGAGGAATTCCACGCTGCCATCACTTCATTACAAATCAGGCATCCGAATCTATCCACACTCTACTCGCTTAACTCTGCCAGAATTGACTTTATACCTTACCAGTTCCGGCCGGTTCTCAAGTTCATCAGGTCAGACAGGCCAAGGTTACTTATAGCGGACAGCGTAGGCGTCGGAAAGACAATCGAAGCTTGCTTGATACTCCGTGAATTGCAGGCCAGAAGGGATGTCCAATCAGTGTTGATAATATGTCCCAAGCCCCTGATAGTTGAAAAGAAGTGGCAGACTGAATTGAGGAGATTTGACGAAAGTTTCACCCAATTGAACAGTGACGAATTTCGCTTATGTCTCGATGAATACAACAAGGAAGGTGTATGGCTGGAAAGGCATAAGAAAACCATCGTCCCCTATTCACTGTTTGATGATGACTTGATTTATGGAGTTAAAAATCAAAGGCGCAAAAGAACAGGCCTTTTGGACCTTGATCCCCCGCCAAAATTCGATTTGGTGATTGTGGATGAGGCACACCATATCCGAAACGAGAAAACCGCCAACTACAAGGCGGTCAAATTCTTCTGCGACAATGCTGAAGCTGTGCTTTGTCTGACTGCCACCCCGATCCAACTGGGCAATAAAGATCTTTATGTGCTCTTGAACCTTATAAGGCCAGATCTGATAATAAACGAGAAGAACTTCGAGCATATGTCAGAACCGAATCGTTATATCTATGCAGCAGCCAGATGCGTTCGATTGGCAGTAGAAGAATGGCAGGCAAGTGCTGCTGAATCCCTTAGGGAGGCTACTAGAACCCATTGGGGAGCTTCCATGTTGAAAGATAATCCAACCTGCAATCGTTTGCTGGAGGATTTGGAGAAAGGAGCCGTAAATCAGGAAAGAAGGGTTCAGATGATCTCCGAGATAGAAGATCTGCATTCTTTTAACACAATGATCAACAGAACCCGAAGGCGAGACATAGAGTCAATAACGACCAGGACTCCGGAAACTGTTGAAGTGGATTTCACTCCAGAACAAGCGCTTGTGCATGATACACTGTTAGAGATTCAAAGGCAAATTCTATCTGCAATCCACGGCCAGACCTCGATCAATTTCATGATGTCTACGATCAAACGGCAGGCGGCAAGCTGTATATTTGGTTTGGTTCCCTTTCTGAAGGACATTCTCAGCAGACACCTGGACGAACTCGAATGGGAGCAGATGGATCAAGATATTCCAAACGAGCAGATATTGAATGCGATCAAGGACCAGATTCAGGCTATGGTCGATATCTGTGGCTCGCTGGGAGATGAAGACCCCAAGCTTGCAGCCCTTGAAAAGATTATCGGCAGCAAACAGAAGCTGGAGAACAACAAAGTCATGGTCTTTAGCAGCTTCAAACATACCCTGAACTACTTACATAATCACTTAATAGCAAAGGCTTTTAGGGTGGGTTTGATCCATGGCGGTGTTGGCGATGAAGACAGAATGGTGCTAAGAAAAAGATTTGAATTACCCAGGGAAGACCCCGTCTGCCTGGATGTAATGCTTTTTTCAGAAGTTGGTTGTGAAGGACTTGACTACCAGTTTTGCGATACCATGATCAACTACGACCTTCCGTGGAATCCAATGCGCATTGAACAGCGGATAGGAAGGATAGACCGTAGAGGGCAAAAAAGTCCAAAAGTATTCATCTTCAATATGGTCACACCAGGGACGATTGACGCAGAAATCTATAAACGTTGCCTTCTGAGAATCGGAATCTTTGAAAACTCCCTTGGGGATTCTGAATCGATCTTGGGTGAGATTACCAAACAGATTAAAGATATCGCTGAGAACATGGACCTTACGCCTGAACAAAGAAAGCAGTTGCTACAACAACTGGCAGATAATCAGATCAGAAAACTCCAGGAAGAAGCGAAACTTGAACAAAGGCAATATGAGCTATTCGGGGTTGAGATTCCCAATAAACAGATTGAAAAGGATATCGAAATCGCCACTAGCTTCTGGCTTAAGCCCAGGATGCTGGAACACATGATTCAGTACTATTTGAAGAGCAGGTTGGATAAAGACCAGGAGTACCTGCAGGGAGATAAAGAGGCAAAAAACCTCAGGCTTGCACAAGATGCGAGGATTAAACTTCTCAAGGATTACCAGTCATTATTGATCCCCAAATCTGAAGTTGGCAGAAAATGGGAGCTGTATCTGAAAGGCGGTACTCCAAACCTGAATGTAACTTTCGAGACTGATTACGCTATGCAAGACTCTCAGGTGGTGTTGCTGAATCCAGTTCATCCTTTGGTAAAACAAGCAGCAGAGCATATCAGAAATAAGGAGGGTTCCTACGTCATTATCGAAACCAATTCGGATGATGTTCTGCCAGGAACCTACGATTTTGCAATTTATCAATGGATTATGCATGGGTTGAAAAACGACTTGAGATTACAAACAGTATGCTCTTCCAGCGATGTAGGAAGCAGGCTCGTTCAGCTGTTGGAAAAAGCCAAGAATCTGCACTTTGATGACGTTGTTAAACAAGAGCATTGGGAATATCTGGATAAACAGCATTATGAGCTGTGGACTAAGGCCAAATCTGAACATAAAGGCCGGATCGCTGAACTGGTTGGGTTCCGAAAGGAAAGCCTTAGAACCACCCATAAAGCCAGGATTGCCCATATCAAAGATCAGATCGACAAGGTATCGGAAGAGAAGATACTTAGAATGCATCAGGCTTCGTTGGTAAACGCCGAAGCCGATTTTAACAGACATATTCAAGCCCTCGAAATTGCTGCTGAAAAGGCTGACATCATTTCCAGTGCAGTGATGCGTGGAATTATCACAATAAGGGAGAATAGGCATGGCAATTGATTTTGAAAAAATCAGAACTGACAACATCAGGGAGTATGGGGAAGGTACCAGGCACTTGGCTTTCTTAGGTAGATTGTATCCAGATCGTACCCATTTTATCTATGAGTTACTCCAAAATGCTGAAGACGTGAAAGCTACTTCAGTCAAATTTTTATTACATCCAGACAGGTTGGAATTTGAGCACAACGGAAGGTTGTTCAATGAAGCTGATGTCAGAGGTATTTGCGGAGTTGGAGAAGGCACCAAAACTGAGGATCTCACCCTAATCGGAAAATTCGGGATAGGATTCAAATCTGTTTATGCAATCACCAACAACCCAGAAGTCCATTCTGGTAAAGATCACTTCAGGATAGAGCATTACGTCAGGCCTTATGACTGTGAAGAAAAGACTCCTGCCAAAGGACATGACACACTGTTCATCTTTCCTTTTGACCGAGAGGATGTTGATGCATCTATGGCCTTTGATGAATTGCAAGAGTCTCTGAAGAATATGCCCACTCACACGATCCTCTTCTTAAGGCATATAAAGAAGATTAACATAAAAATAAACGGTGATGATTGCCTCACTCTTTCCAAGCATATTGCTGCAAATCATTCAGACGGAACAAGTGAAGTCGTATTAACCAATGGCAAGTTTCATAAGGATAACTATTTGCTATTCTCAAAGCCTGTTCCGTTTAGCAAGGCAGATTTATCGGTTGAGATATCTTACCAATTATCCAAGGAGGGAACACCGATTAGACCCTGGAATACTTCTCTTGTAGTGTTCTTTCCCACGGAAAAGCCTACTAATCTGGGTTTTCTGATTCAGGGACCATATAGAACTACGCCCGCTAGAGACAACATTCCTGCCAAGGATGATTTTAACAAACAACTCATAGAATTGACTGCAGAACTTATGGTGGAATCTCTTGTGTGGTTAAGGGATAATAGCTATCTTAATGAGAACACATATGACTTGCTTCCCCTGGATGAGACATACTTCCCTTCTGGATCGATGTTCAGGCCTTTCTACGACAAACTCATGAAGGCTTTCTCATCACTCGATCTGCTAATGACAAGCAGCATGAGCTCGACCGGCGCTATAGAATTCAGCAATTGCAAAAACATAGCAATAGCAAGAGGTACTGATCTGAGACAATTGGTTGACAATTCTATGCTACTTGATCTGACAAACGGTACTATCAGGTGCTGGCTCAATGGGGCTTTAACTGAACAGACTAAACCAACTACTTATAAATATGTTAAAGACAAGCTAGGGATCAAAGAATGGCGGCCTGAGGACTTGATGTCGAGATTGGAAACAAATTTCATAAACCAAAGGAATGATCAATGGCTAATTAAGTTGTACAAGTTGATTCAGTCTCAAAGATTATGGTTTTCAAACTTAAACAACCAGAAATCAAATCCAAGAAAGGATGTTGTAAGCAGAGTTCCCTTTGTAGATAGACCTATAGTACGGTTACAAGATGGGACGCATGTCAAACCATTCAAATCGTACACTTGCCTGGATCCATCAGCGTACCTGTCCAATTCAGAAAGCATAGACTTTCCTAGAGTAAAGGACACGATCTTGTCTGATCCCGATGCTAGGTCATTTTTTGAAAGCCTTGGGTATACTGAACCCAGCGATATTGAGTACGTTATTGAGTACATTCTACCAAATCTTGCAAACAAAGACACTGACACCTCTAGTACAGAAAACCATATAAAAATCGCCCGCCAAATAATCAAAGCATGGAGGGATGCCAACAAGCAGCAGAAAAAAGTAATCAATGAAAGAATCGACAGAGTACCGTGGCTGCCGGCCAAAAATTTTGGGGATCAGACAAGTTTCCACTTAGTTAACCAAGATTCATGCTATATCCTTAATGAGGACACAGAGTTGTTTCTTGAAGGTAGCATGGAACATTTTTACCTCTGTCCTGAATTAAATGACATGACAGATATTGTAATCGAAATGGGAGTCAAAGACACGATCAAAGTTGAACATAAGACAGCATATGGTAATGGCTTCGTACCTATAACCTACTCTTTTGGATGGCATCGCAGGGGGTTAAATCGCTTCGATCCTGACGCCCGTGTTGATGGGCTACATTACGCATTAGTCAAAACAATGGGCGATCATTGTATCGAACGAGCTCGGTTTATATGGAATCGGATTTTAGTCCCCTACAAACATCTGATCAGAGGCTATATTGAATCTGCAACCCACCAGAATTATGATAACTCAACTAAAGAACTAACTACTTCTGCCATGGGCAAAAAGGTTTCTGATCTCGCATGGATTCCAGACACTAGCGGCACTTATCGGAAAGCGAATGAATCAGTACTCCAAGATCTACCTGATGATTTTATCTGCGATAAGGAACTTGCAGAAGCACTGGGGATGATGGTTGCTATAAATGATCCATATGATGAGTTAGCAGAAAAGATAGGACTTCCGAAGGATTTGTTTAGGAAGTTCGTTGAGCGTCCAGATTTACTTCCAGATTTAGTAGAAAAGCTGAGGAGCTTTTTCGAGAAAGCAGAACGAAAAAACCCTAACCATGATGATAATGCAACCAATAAGCCAGAATTCCCGAGCCATTCAGTTATTAACTCTCAAAGACGCGCGGACTCTGTAGCTGAAAGTATTCACAAAGCTGCTGACAAGGCATATGAAAAAAGAGAACGTAGCGTAAGGATCTCAGATACTGTAGTTAACAAGGAAGCTTATCTCAAAAATTTCTATACAAATTCGAATGACGAAATGGTCTGCCAATTATGCAAAAAGATCATGCCATTCAAGAAAAGGAACGGTGACTACTACTTCGAGACTGTGGAGTTGCTCACCAAAGAACTGATCAGCAAAGAGAGTGAATCTTTGTATTTAGCTCTGTGTCCAATTTGTTCGGCTAAATACAAGGAATACATAAAACTAGATAGCAGCAAGATTCACACTATGGTCAAACAGATCCAATCCAGTGAGATTGAAGAGATAGCTATAGAAACAGACCGGCCTGAGACACTGAAATTCAATCCGCCGCATTATTTAGACATCAGAACTATAGTAACTGAGTTGATCGATCCAGATGACTAGCAACTAATGTCTGGTCCCTACCTACAAAACCAGACTCTATTGATAACTAAGAGAAAACTACCGAACTGCCAATTTGCAAATAGGGTGATACTACATTTGCAAAAAGGTTGAAACTGGATTTGCAAAAAGGTTGAAACCGATTTGCAAAAAGGGTGATACTGGGGTCTCACCAAAAATAGCGATTTGCAACGAAAGTGATACTATTTGCAATTTCACTTGATACTCTATAATGGTCAGTAAAAAACTGTCAGCCATTCATTCCGCTCCCAATATCAATACGGTATCAATACGGAATCAATACGGATTTCATCCGTAATGATTCCGTATTGATACCGTATTGATATTGGGAGCGAGGTTGGATTTTCAGGGGAAGACAGCCGTTCTTCCGGTGTTCTTCCAGTCGGGGTGGGCCAAGCCGCAAAAAAAGCTTTACAGAATGCAAG
>Ga0209717_1001194_pt1 | contig 29048 bp, 25 predicted proteins | sample AD_UKC048_MetaG_FD_184418 | JGI IMG/M metagenome (GOLD analysis project Ga0209717, IMG submission 184418) | Active sludge microbial communities of municipal wastewater-treating anaerobic digesters from USA - AD_UKC048_MetaG (SPAdes) (version 2) | ecosystem: Engineered > Bioreactor > Anaerobic >...
TGAGGCGCCCTTGGGTACCAGGGCGGATCCGACCATGATCGAGGGGCGTCCTCGAAACCGTTGTGGAACACCTTGCTCAGGGAAACGGCCCGGTAGCCGTTCTCCTTGAAGTGTCCCGGCAACGTGGCGATTTCCGGCAGGGCGGCCCTCAGATCGGTCAGGTTGTCGCACACCCGGGTGCTATCGGGTCGGCATCCGGAGAGCAGGCTCGCGCGAGTCGGACCGCAGACGGCCTGCTGGCAATAGGCGCGTTCGAATAGCGTGGCCCGCGAGGCCAGCGCGTCAATGTTCGGGCTCTTGACGATGGCGTTGCCGTAACAGCCCAGCTCGGGACGCAGGTCATCTACAGCGATCATCAGCACGTTGGGGCGCGCCGGCTGGGCCACGCCCGGGGGTCCATTCCACACCGCCGCCAAGAAAAGGAGCCCCGTGGGTAATCTCATGTCGTAATCTTGCCCGCGTCCGGTCCGAAACCGCGAGCAGATTCCAGATTCCCTCGAGAGCACCGCAAGGGCCCTGCAGTGATCGCCACGCTTGTCGCCTGCTGTATGGTATCTTCCTGCAACATGAGGGGTCTCAGGGCAGTGGTTTTTGACATGGATGGCGTGATCGTCGACAGCGAGCCGCGCCACGAGAGGGCCTTCCGCGAGGTGTTCGCCGAGATGGGCCACGCGGAATCGCACGGCATCGATTTCCCCTCGTATTACGGAAAATCGGACCGCTCGCTGTGGCTGGATTTCATCGAGAAGCACAAGCCCCCGCAGCCCATCGAGGAACTGATCGATTGGAAGCAGCGCCGATTTCTCGAGATCATCCGGCGGGAACAGCCCATCTTCGCGGAGGTCCCGCCGCTGGTGGAGAAATTATCCCAGCGGTACCAGCTGGGGCTCGCATCGGGATCGCTCCACGCGGTCATCGATGTGGTCCTCGCGCTGCGGGATCTCCGGCGTTTTTTTCCGGTGGTCGTGAGTGCCCAGGATGTGCCGCACGGCAAACCGGCGCCCGACGTCTTCCTCCGCGTATCGGAGCTGATCGGCGTTCCGCCGGAGGAATGCTGCGTGATCGAAGACTCCGCTGCGGGCGTGGAGGCCGCGCGAAGCGCCGGGATGACCGTGATCGCCATCACGAACTCACTGCCCGCCATCCAGCTCGTCCGCGCCGACCATGTCGTCGCCACGTTTCTGGAGATCGAGAGCCTGCTGGTTCGCGAGTAGATCCCGCGCCTCCCACGAAAGCGCCAGGGGACTGGCGCACTCCATGACGCCTCGCATGTGCCCTGGCAGATTCAGATGCCAGGCAGTAGGAGCCTGCTTGCAGGCGACTCGACTCGCGCGCAAGCGCGCTCCTACGTTCCATTTTCACCCCCGGTGTCGCCCCCGCGCGCCGGGGGCGGATAACGGCCTTCGACCCTGCCCATGCCGAACGCTAAATCGCCCACGGCGATCGGCTGCACCACGCCAGCCGATATCCTCGCCCGCCGTGGCGCTCCCCCTCGCTCACCTGCCAACGCCCGAATCTGTCCGCAATTGGCTTCTGCGGTTTCTGAGTCTGGGCTTTGTAAAAAATCTGGGTATACTCTCGCCATGCGCCATACCCCCTTCGTCCGCCGCATCCGTTCATCCCTGGCTCTTCTCTCATTGGCCGCATTGCAGTCCGCTCCCGCCGCACCACCCAACATCGTGTTCGTGCTGTCGGACGACCACAGCGCGGCCTTTGTGGGGTGCTTCGGCAAGGCGGAGATCCGCACCCCCAATCTGGACAAATTCGCCGCAGAGGGCGTGCGCTTTGAGCGGGCCTATGTCGCCTGCCCGCAGTGCGTGCCATCGCGGGCCGCCCTCATGACCGGCCGATCGCCCGTCGCCATCCAAATGACCCGATTCAGCGCGGCCCTCCCCCGCGAGGTGCCCGCCGCTCCCGACCTGCTCCGAAAGGCGGGCTATTACACCGGCATCGTGGGCCGCACATATCACCTCGATGGCTCCGAGGGGCCGACGCCCGAGACCAACGCGGTGATGGAGAAGCACGGCCTGCGGACGTTCAAGGACCGCGTCGATTTCCTGCACAAGGGCTCCCAGGAAGAAGGCCTGCAGAAGATGGAAGAATTCTTCGACCAGGCGCCGAAGGGCAAACCTTTCTTCCTGTGGGTCGGTTTCAGCGACCCGCATCGGACCCTGGACAAGAATGCCATCCCCCAGCCACACGATCCCGCGAGCCTCAAACTGCCCCCCTATGTTCCAGACACGCAACTGCTCCGCGAGGATCTCGCCCGCTATTGTGACGAGGTCGCCCGGGCCGACCGCGATTTTGGCCGCGTGCTTGCGGCGATCGAAAGACATGGGCACACGGGCGACACGCTGGTCATATTCATGGGCGACAACGGCGGCGCTTTGATCCGCGGCAAAGGCACCCTGTACGAGACCGGCATCCGTGTGCCCCTCATCGCCCGATGGCCCGGGAATCCGAAACCGGGTCGAGTCTGCCGCGATCTCATCTCCGGCGAGGACATCACCCCCACCTTCCTGGATGCCGCTGGCACAGAGATACCAGGATCGATGACCGGCCGGAGCTTCGCCCCCGTAATTCGGGGCGAGGGGGCATACGCGCCCCGCGAATTCATATTCGCCGAACGGGGCCCCCATGGATCGGGCCTGCCCACCAACTCCGCCGCCTTCGACCTCGGGCGCGCCGTCGTCAGCCCCACCCACAAACTGATCTACAACGCCATCTGGCAAATCCCCTACTCCCCGGTCGATTTCTCGGGGGACGCATTCTGGAAGGAAATAGAGGGCATGCACGACGCCGGCAAACTCGACCCGAAGATCGACGAATTGCTGTTCCGTCCCCAGCGCCCGATGTTCGAGCTCTTCGACCTGGCGAATGATCCCCACGAGATGAATGATCTCGTCGGAAAACCCGAAGCCGCCAAGGTCGAGCACGCCCTGAAGGCCGCACTCCAGGACTGGATGATCCTCGAGCGCGACCACATCCCCCTGCCGATCCCGACGGTCAGGGGAAAGGCCAAGGGCGCCGGAAAGAAAAAGCGGCTCTAGCGGCCTGTCGGACCTTGCCAAGTCCGACAGATTCCTAGCCAGAAACTTCAGGCACTGTTCGTGGGCGCGGATCGTGCCCCGACCCAGGATCCGGGCCGGGAGGGTTTTGGACTGCGGTGGCAGAGTCCGGCCGCAGCCGGACGGCGCCACCGCTTTGGCAGCGCGCGAAGCGCGAGCCGGGACCATCGGCTTCGGCTCCGCCGGAGGCAAAAGCGGTGTCGCCGCTTCGCTCTGCCACCGCAGTCCAAAATGGCCCCGCCCCCAGAAGTTCCATCATGAATAATCCGGCGCGTGGACGAATCTGGCTGGCGCTAACTCGAGAATTCAGACACCGAATCGTAGGAGCCTGCTTGCAGGCGATCCCATGCGCGAATCGCGCGCAAGCGCGCTCCTACGTCTCATTTTCATCCCCGGTGGTCCGGCAGCCGCCGGATGGGATCTTCTCACGCCGGGCCCAGGAGCTTGCGCACCTCGTCAAACTCGTGCCGCGCGACCGCGGCCGGGTTGTCCCCGCCGCTGGCCTCGCATGAGAGATAGCCTTTGAAGCCGACCTTCTTCAGGGCGTTGAACAAGGGCCGATGGTCCACGTTTCCCTCGTTCAACGGCGCGCGCTTGAATCGGCCCGCGGGATAATCGTGGGCAACGGCGTCATCGGCGGCGGCCTTCACCATGTCTTTGACATGCACGTGGAAGATCCGGTCGCCCAGCACCTTGACCGATTCCTCGCCGTAGATATCCCCGGTGATGTGAAGGTTGCCCGCGTCATGGATGACCCCGAAGTTTGGCCGATCGACCAGATCGATGATCTTGCGGGCCATCGCAACGGTTTCGCAGTACTGGCCAAAATGGATCTCCGCAACGATCCGCGAGCCATGCTTCGTGGCCCGGTCACATGCCGCGCCGAGCCACGCCGCGACGACGCGCGCCTCGTCATCCCGATACGCGCTATTCTTCAGCCGCCCGGCCGTCACCTTCAGCAGCTTGCAGGACATCCGGTCACCGATGTCCAGAAACCTCTCGACATCCTCAAGCCCCTTCGCCCGCTGCCGCTCGTCGGTGAGAACGTTCCCGCCGAGCGTCGTGTAGATCAGGCAGACGGCAACATTGTGGTCACCGGCCATTCTCTTGATCTCGTCGGCCCGTTCCGCGGAACAATTCAAATCGAGATGATTCGCTCCCATCCCGACTTGGATCTCGATGCCATCGTACCCGATCTTGCCCGCACATTCGATCGCCGCCTCCAAGGGGGAACCCTTGAACATCCCCGAAAACATCGCGATCTTCAGACGGCCGCCCACGTCGGTCGCCCCCATGGCCAATCCCGAAGCCGCCGCCGCGACGGGAATCCGCGCCAGAAACTCCCGGCGCCCCATTGATCGTCTTTCGTTTGAAATCATACAGTCGCTCCTTCAGTTCAGGCCATTGCGGCAGAATTCACTTTCAAAACACCCATCGCGGGCGATGGCTCGCTTTTCGGCAACCCCGGGTGCGAGGCCCTCACCCGCGCCAGGGCCTCGGCCTCGACTTGAGACCGGCCAGCACATCCCTGGTGATCTGCGCGTCCTCGGCAATCTGGAAATCGAACATGCCCGCAAGGACGAAGTCGGCGCCATTGGAGAAGGCGTACTTCAAGGCGTCCCGAGGCGGGATGGCGCCGGCGGCCATCACCTTGAATGCGATCCACGGCTTGGTGACGCCCCTCATGAATTCGGCGGTCTCCTCGGGATTTCCGCACCAGTATCCCGGCACCTCGGAATAGTCGGCCTTCAGGTCACTGTTCGGATGCCGCTCCTGCCGCTGCCTCATCGCCGCGAGTTCCTCCACCTTGGGCGCGTTCGCGTACTTGAGGTGATGGAAGGTCTTCACATAAAAATCCAACGGGAACTTCTCTTTCTCGCAGTGCTGGACCACGTCGAGCCCGTGGCTTGCCACGCCGGCGGGCACCCCACTGGCGCTGATGACGTTCAGCAACTCGCCGACCAGGGCCCCCTTGCCCTGATTTACTAGGGGCCCCGCGAGCATCCCCGGGACGTAGAGCGCGTCCGCGCCGCCGTCGATCAGGCGCGGCACGACCCGGTTGTAGGCCTCGAGATTGTCCACCCGTTTCCCGTCGGTGTCGATCCACGGCGCGATGATCCATTTCATCTTGCCGCCGCGCTTGTCGCGGTACTGCTTGAACAGCCCCTCGATCTTCGGGTCGCTGTGCGTGATGAAGGTATTGACGCCGTTTGCTTCGGCGGCGGCGAACGTGTCGAGTATCTTCTCGTCGGTATTGTAGTGGCGCGAGAGTTCGTTCACATAGCGCAAGTCGCGGCTGTGCATGTAGAACGTGATGTGGTTGGTGCCCAACATCAGACGCCCCAACTCCAGATCACCGATCTTGCCCTTCGGAAGCGCCCCGGCGCCCTCGGGGCCGCCGGTGGCAGCGGCTGCGATCGAAGGCGCGCCCATGGCCGCCGCGGCACCGCCGCAGATCAGCCGGAGGAAATCCCGGCGGTGTGCGACGCCGGCCGGCGTCGCGGTGCCTCGGGGCACGGGTCGATCAGAACATGGGCTCGGGTGCATTGCGTCTCCTTTCGCCAGCGATCCACGAAATCCAATGACATCGGGGACGTATGTCAAACTCACAATTCCGTGGCGCCACTTGGGGCAACATGTTTCAAGGCGTGCGGCCGCGGCGGATGTCAGGCAAACTCCCCGATCGTGAAGACACCGACCTCCGCCCTCCCCGCCATCGCCCTCGCCACCGTATTCCTGTGGGCGGCGGCGCAGTTTTCGCCAGCGGCCTCGCCAGAGCCGACGCGGGTGCCGCTGTTGCGGGCGGTGGACCTCAACCTGGGCGAGTCACAGGAGGTTATCCTCGCCGATGGATCCAAGGCGCGGGTCAAATTACTGGCGCTCGAGGAGACGCGCGACCCGATCCGGGACGCCGTCCGCCTCGCGCGCGTTGAGGTCGACGTCAATGGTCAAACCGCAACGCTGGACTCGGCAAACTACAGCCTGCCCATCACCATCGGCGGCGCGCAGATCGATTGCCCGATCACCAGGGGATACCGCTCGAACAGCCACCGCGACCCGTGGGGGCTGGAGAAAGACGCGCGATTGCGGCTCTGGCCCGCCGGGTCGCCGTGGATCGAGCCCGGCACGTTTGTCTTTCCGCTCAAGCAGCGCTGGTTTGCCAGCGGCACCCAGATGGCCAACGAACCAGTATTCGTCGATGGCGGCGAAGTGCCATCCAACAAGAAGATCTATTACCACAACGACCTGGACTTCGGCGGATGCGAGGGCATGGACGAAGTCGTGGCCGCCACCGATGGCCTCGTCGTGTCCGCGGCCAAGGAGACCCTGCCCGGCTACGAGGAGGCGCCCGTCAGCCCGCGCGGTGACGTCGTCTACATGCTCGACGACCGCGGGTGGTACTACCGCTACAGCCACCTGTTTGAGATCGACACCGCCATCCGCCCCGGCGCGACCATAAGGGTGGGCCAGCGCATCGGCCTGCTCGGTAAAGAGGGCGCCAGCGGCGGCTGGGCACACCTGCATTTCGGTATCAGCAGCCTCCAACCCTCCGGCAAATGGGGCACGCAGGAGGCCTACGCGTTTGCCTGGCAGGCGTACGTTCGACAGCACGTGCCGAAGGTACTCGCGGTCGCCCGCCCCCATCGGGTGGCATGGGCCGGCGATACGGTCGTCCTCGACGGCACGAAGTCCTGGTCCGCCGCCGGGGAAATCAAGACCTTCCAATGGGCCTTCACCGATGGCACCACCGCCGCCGGCCCGCGGATCGAGCGGGCCTATGATCGGCCCGGCACGTACAGCGAGATCCTCAAGGTCACCGATGCCAGTGGCGCAGTCGCCTATGATTTTGCCGTCGTGCAGATACTGGATAAAGCCCACCCCGAGCTCCTCACCCCTTCCATCCAGGCGGCCTACGCGCCCTCGCTGCAGACCCGCGCCAATCAGACAATCACGTTCAAGGTCCGCTCCTTCCGAACGACCCACGGCGGAGAATCCTGGGACTTTGGCGACGGCAGTGCGCCCGTCACGGTCAGGTCCGACGGCTGTGTCAAGGCGCTGGCAAGGGACGGCTTCGCCGTCACCGAGCACCGTTTCGCCAGGCCCGGCGACTACATCGTGCGCGTCGAGCGCAGCAATGAGCGCGGCGACAAAGCGATCGCCCACCTCTGGGTGCCCGTGCAACCATGAGGATCGACCAACGGATAGCCAGGGGGACGCGGTGAACACAGAACCACTGGCGGGCTCGCAGCGCGCATTGATCCTCTTCCCAGTCGGCGGATTGGGCAACCGCCTCCGGGCCACGGCCTCCGCACATATCTTGGCCGAGGAGGCCGGACGCGCGTTCTACCTGAACTGGATCCCCGATCCCACCTGCAACGCGCGCTGGGACGATCTGTTCCTCAATCGGTTCCCGGCTTTCCCCTCCGATATGGAAACGCTGCGCGCGTCCCACCGCCTTCACTGTGGCGACGCACACGGACGGTTGCCCGAAGACACGGTCAAGGCGATCCTCGATGACCCCCGCCCCGTGGTCGCCATCTCCACCGGCCAGCAGCTGCGCCCACCCCACCGCGACGATTTCAAACAGAAGAAGTCCGAATTCTACAGGGCCCTGATTCCGATCGGGCCGATCGAGGAGGAGGTCCGACGTTATCTCGAGCGCGTGGATGTCCCCGCCATGGTGGGTGTCCACATTCGCCGCGGCGACCTGATCTCCGACAAGGGCGCCAACCCCTTCGCCATTTCGCCGATCGGCCTCTTCATCCAAGCCTGCCGCCGGGAACTGGCGTCGAGGCGGGCCCCCGGTCTCTTCCTCTCCACAGACTCCCCCCGCGACGAGCGCGCTTTGCGGCAGGCCTTTGGGTCCCTCGTGCACAGCAGACAGGGCATCGCGCTGGACCGCGTTTCGGTCGCGGGAATCCGCGATGCCCTCGTGGACTGGCTGCTGCTTTCCCGCACGCAGTTTGTCATCCGTTCGTACTTCAGTTCCTTCAGCAAAGAGGCGTGCGCCGTGCGCGGGATCGAATCCCACGTGATCTATCGCGAGCGGCCTGCGCCCCTGGGGTTTCTCTCGGATCTGGCCCACAGGCCGAGATGGCAGTTGGCGCGCGTCCTGTCGGCCATCGCGCGGATCATCCGGCGAAAATTATAAGTGTGGACCGATTCCGCCGGGAGGGCCCGCGGCCTGAGTCTGTCTCAATACCCGATCGTCCCAGGGGGCGTGGCACTTAGATGGACACACCAGTTTTTGGACTGCGGCGGCAGTGCCGCCGCTTTCAACAACCGGCGGAGCCGAGTCGTCGCTTCGCGACGTGCCAAAGCGGTGGCGTTGCCACCGCGCTCCAAAGGAAGGATCGCGCCACGCATGGCGTCGTGGCCGACCGGAGAATATTCTTCAACGGGCTGTTAGCCACCTGGGGTCGGCCGGTTACGGCAACGGCGGCAGCTTCGCGCTGTAGTGCACCGCGCGGTGGCGGTTGTCGTCGAACGCGAAATGCAGCCATTGCCGATCCTTGCTGACGAAACCGTCGGGATAATTGATGCGGCCCTTGGGTCCGTCGCATGACTCTTTGTGGAGCACGCGCTGGTAGGGCCACGTCCTCATGCCATCGAAACTGATCCAGAGGGCGAGCGGGCTGCGGTGCCTCGAATTGGGATTGTGCAGCATCGCCACCGCATCGCCACCGAGCGGATAGAGCGTCGCCTTGCTCCCCGGATTGGGCACTTGCGTGATGGACGCAAACTCGGGCCACGTCCTGCCGCCATCCTTGGATTCCGCGCGATAGAGCACGCCGCCGAGGCCATCCGCGCGGATGATCATGACGATGCGGCCATCGCCAAGCTCCACGATGTTATTCTCCGCCCATCCGAAGTAGCGGTCGTTCGGCGTCAGGCGGATGTCGCCATGCTCGGCCCAGGTCTTCCCACCATCGCCACTGATGAGAACGCCGTTGCGCGGGTTGGTGAAATCGCGATCGAGCGGCGCGCGATCCCGCTGGTCGTCCGGCCCGACGTAATGCTGGAAGGGCAGCATGATGCGGCCATCCCGCGTGACGATATGATTGCGGATGAACGTGCGCTCCCTGAGCCGACCCGGGACTTCCTGGGGCTTGCCCCAAGTCTTGAACGAATCATCGCTCGTGAGGAACCACGAGCGCCAGTCATTCGCCCAGTGCTTGGAGTGCGTGGAGAAGAACAGGGTGCATCGCCCATCGCGCACCATCAGTTCGGTGGGGCCCTGGCCGATGGTCTTGCCCTCGCGCGGGAAGCCCACGTCAAAACGCTCCAGGGGCGTCCATGTCCTCCCCTGATCGGTGCTGCGCGTGACCCCCGTGTAGTTCAGCGGTGACGGTTCGGTGTCGCCGCCGGCCAATATGAAGAGGATCCATGTGCCATCGGGCAGCTCGCGCAGGGTGGTGTCGCACACCATGCTGTTCGGCTTCACGCCATCGTAAGGGACGCTGCTGCGGTCCTGTTTCGCGTCCCCGGACGCCCGCGCGGCCCACTTTGCGTCGGGCCGAATGGATTTCGGCACGACGGGCGCGCGCGCCTTGTTGACCAACATGCGCGGCCTCGCACCGGGCGACACAAATTTGCCCGCGCGCACGTCTTCCTCGCGAAATTTCGCCAGCATGATCTCGGCGTCCGTGTGACGGTTCCAGTCATAGAGGATGTGGATGAGGCCGTCGGGGGCCTGGAGGCCGTCGGGATACGAGACCTCGGCGCGATCATCGAGCAGCAGCCCCCTGCCCCATGTCTTGCCATCATCGTCGGAAAGAAATGCCATCATGCTGGAACGCCGTGGCAGGCGCACATCGATCGGGCCGTTCTTCACTAGGAGCAGATTGCCGGAGACCAGGCGCCGGATGAAGAATCGCGCGCTCACGTTCTGGATCGCGGATGTCTGCGGCTGGCTCCACATCCGCCCCGCGTCCGTGGAAAAACTCTCGCTGATGCCTTTCTTGGTCCGCGCCAGCATCCAAAGCCTCCCGTCTCGCAACTCGACGATCATGTGTTCGTCGAAGTCCGTCTCGGGAAACGCGACGCCGCCGCGCCGCGTCCAAGTCTTGCCCTGATCGGTGGACGCGAAGACATTGGCCATGCGGATGGGGTCGAGATCGTGGTGCGCGTCCTTGAGGATGGCGGGCCCGATCCGGTCGCGCGTCCAGAGGGACACGGGCAGTAGCCAGTCGCCGTTGGACAAGACCGTGGGCTTGTTCAGGGTGCACCCATCGGCAAACCGAACGGGTTTCGACCACGTCGGCTCATCGGCATCGGGATTCTCGCAAGTCATATACCAGTCGCCGCACCGGCCATCGAAATAGCCGAGGCTCTGATCAAAGAAGAGCCACAGGCGCCCCGACGGATCGGTCCAAAGGTTGCCGACGAGGGCGCGGCGCTGCGGCGCGTTTGACGGATCGGTCGGATCGATCACCACCCGGGGTTTCGACCACTTTGCGCCGCCATCGTCGCTGGTGGCGAGCATGAAGAAACCGTTCGGGCTGTCGCCATTGCCCACCCAGCACGCCCAGAGGCGACCCTTCGGCGTGCGTTCGATGCCAATGATCATGTTCCCGACCCGCACCCCATCATCGTACTCGGGTCCGGGCGCGGTGTTTACCACTGGCGGCTCAAGCGCCAAGTCGAGCATCGCCTTGTCCTGCGCAACGCACGCGGCGGAAACGAGAAATACGAATAGTGGCAATGTTCGCATGATCAATCCAAGGGATCGCTGCATCGGCCCAGAATGCCGGTTCGGCGGCCCGTTGAAAGACATCTCCAGTCGGCCACGACGACACGCGGGGCCCGATTCCGCCGCACCACAAGACGCGGGACATCGTCCAGGATGCTGGACAAGGGCGCCAGCTTATGGGGTGCGGCGCGCGATCGCGCCGCTCTTGCGAGCCAACGGAATTTTCGAGCTAGATCCCATGCCTGACTTAACGTTTTCATGATAAACAAGTTACGCTCGTAAATATTTCACGACTTGCGTCTTACTTCAAGTGAAATTCCTCTCGATCTGGTACCCGTTAGCAGCCTTTGGCAATCCGGCTGTCATATTCTGTCATGGGGCTTGAGGGACGTGGGCACATCCGTTGACGCGCCGCATACCTGTATATGCGCGAGGGTGATTCCAGGGGCTTGTCGCTTCGGGTGGGTGCCTGAAGGTGCGGCGGGATCTGTTCCCTGCCGTTGCGGCCATCCGCACAAGACCGTGGGAAGCGCGCGCCCGGGAGAATCACCAGATGAATGATGGCGACGCGAGGAAGACGGATGGCGGGGACAATGGGCGCGAGACTGAAACACCCAGTCGGCTGTGGAAGGTGGCGGACGTGGCGGCCTACGCGCGGTGCAGCCCGCGGACGGTGGGCAACCTGATGGTCGCCGGGCTTCCATTCATCAAGCTCGGCCATCTGGTGCGCTTCGAGCCGCGCGCAGTGGCGAGGTGGATGGCGGGCGAGCGCAGGTAGCGGGACTGGGGGTGCCCCGGCGTCGCCGCCGTTCATTGCGCAATGAACAGGAATGATACATCCGTACACCCGCCGGCGGACGGCCGATGGACGGACCGGGACGCCGGCTGCGCGATAATACGCATGTATGCGCACTCCTGGGCCGGGGGCATCCGCGGATCGGCCGGATGGGCCGCCGGTGCGCCCCGGTGAGGGCCCGGTGAGGGCCCGGTGGCCCGTCCGTCCAGAAACCCACTTATTGGACAACCTCCCGGGCACGTCGTTCCGTCGTCCATCTTGTCTTGTCCAATAACCCCCCTTTAGGGGGGTATTGGACAAGTGGACGACGGGCGTCCAGAAATCCTTGGACAAAGAATTCTTGGACAACGCCGCGGGGGGGGGCGGGCCTCAGGGCCGGGCCCGCGAGTACGAGCCGCGGCCCTCTTTGAGGATGCGGCCCGCCGCCAGGAGCCTCGAGACGATGGCGTAGAAGGTCTGGCGGCTCCTGATGCCGTGGGCGTCGGCGACGGCCTGGAACCATTGGCCGGCGCTCATGCCGCCCTCGTCGAGCAGTTCGAGCACCTCGTCGGCGGGCACCGACTCGGGCCGGCCGGCCCTGCGCAGCCTGCCGGCGTCCAGGGCGGCGGCGGGCCGGAACAGGGGGAAGTCCCAGCGGACGACGAATGGCTCCATGTGGGGGAAGTTCCTGAGCGTGGCCTCGGCGGTGTAGCAATAGGGCTCCTCGTGCGGGGTGAGGGTCAGGATGGAGTCCGGGTCGCGGGCGTAGACCCCGGAGCCGCCGATGCGGTCCATGGCCTGCTTGGCGGCCTGGTTGCCCTTGGAGAAGTGCGCGCCGAAGACGGCGGCGGCGCCGGTGACCGTCGTGAGCCGCTCGACCTCGTTGAGCAGCAGGGCGACGTCCCCGGCGCGGTTATCGTCCCTCCCGCCCTGGCACTTGTAGATGGGGTCGATGATGAGGAGCCCATAGCCGCCGTCCCTGGTGCGGGCGATGATCTCCGGGGCCAGCGCCTCCAGCGGGGCGGCGTGCCCCCGCAGGCCCCAGACATCCAGGGTGGCCGGGCGGATCGGCGCGAGCTTGGCGGCGGTCACCTCCCCCAGGCGCCGGGAGAAGAAGTAGTCCTGGATCTCGAAGTTGATGTAGAGCACGCGGGCCGGCGAGGTCTCCAGGCCCCACCAGGGCAGCCCGGAGGCGACCGAGACGGCCAGGTCGGTGAGCGCCCAGGTCTTGTACGATTTGGATCCGCCGCCGATGACCATCTTGGAGCCTCGGTGCAGCATGCCGCGCACCAGCGCCTGTGGCTCTGGTTCCCGCCCGTGGCGCGCGAGCACCTCGACCGCGTCCAGGATCGGCGGCAGCGCCGGGCGCTGGCCGGGCGGCCCGTCGCCCTCGGCGGGCAGGCCCTCAAGCCTGGGGGTTCGGTTGAGCTGCATCGCAGACCCCCGGGTCGAAATAGAACACGCACTGGCGCGATCCGTCCTCGCGCCGCCCGTCGGGCACCCGCACGAACTGCGAGCGGCCCCAGGTGGCCGGGTCCGCGCCCAAGATCACCGCGTGGCGCATGAAGCGCCGCAGGCCCCCCTCCTCCAACCCCGCGGCGACGAACCAGCCGTGCAGCGACTTGCCCCCCGAATGCACCGCCAGCACCAGGGGCAGGAAGCCGGAGAGGTGCGCGAGGATCGCCGCGTGCGCGTCGGGCTCGCCGCGGTCGAACTCCACCACCAGGAACCTGCGCGGCCCGGTGTTGTCCAGCGTGTGGGCCGATGGCAACCCGTCGCACAGGCGCCGTCCTGCGGGGGCCGACATCGGCGAGGGCACGATCAGCGCCAACTCCGAAAGCAGCCCGCGCCACCCCTGGCGGGGGCGGGTCTCGAAGCGCCCCTTGCTCCAGCCGCAGCACAGGAGCGCGTCGGCGGGAAACAGGGCATCGATGATCCCCTCGGTCTGCGGCAGCTCGTCCGGGAAACGGATCGGGGATGCCTCCCAGAGGTCCACGAGCCCGAAGCCGCCCGCGGCCGCGAGCACCGATTCGATCCGCGCCGCATCCGGCCTGGGCCATGCCGCGGCCGGCGGAGCCGCATGCGGCATCCCCGGTCGCCACGCGCATCCGGCCGAGCCGTCGATGGCCCCCAGGATCTCGTGTGCGCCGACCGACCGGCCGCAGCCGGACGATGCCGCGGCGAGCAACTCGGCCATCTCGGCCCTGTCGTCGTAGAAGCCGTGCAGCAGCCGGGCGCAGCGGAACAGCCAGCGGTGCACGCCCTCCCCCGATCGCGGGCACGCCCCGAGCATGTCGCGCACGAAGCGCGGCAGTTCGCCCGGATCGTTGACGCCGCGAGCGTTCATGTGGACCCCTCCGTCCCCATCGGATGGTCCATTCCCGGCGGCGGGGTCGTTGCGGTGCGGCCCCGCCGCCTCCTCTCCCAGGCTTGCAGCGCGAGACCTCGGCGCATCTCGCGCAACCGCGGCCCGCGCGGCCGAAGGCCGAACTCCCGCGCCAGCACCCCGGCCCTGTGGCTGATCGCCGCCGCGGTGCAGCCGGCCCGCGCCGCGCACTTGCGCATCGAGTCGCACTCCGCGCCCAAGACGACGCGCCACGCCAGGAGCGTAACCCTCGGGTTGCCGCGCACGAAAGTCCCCGCCACCCGCTCGACCACCCGCAGCAGATCGATCGCCCGCCGCGGCTGGGGCTCCGGCTCGATCTCGTCGACCGGCGTGCGGTTGTCCGCGGCGACCGGGGCGCCGTTCTCGTACCAGAGCGGCTTCACTGGGCACGCTCCTCCCCGGCGGCCACCCCGAAGCGGCCCATCAGCGCCTCGCGGACCGCGATCGGGTCGTAGAGGTAGAGCCGGCGCGTCACCGGCACGTACGGGATGAGCCTGCGGGCGACCATGTCGTCCACCGTGCGCGGGCAGATGGAGAGCATGGCCGCGAGTTGCTTCCGCCGGACAAGGATTGGTTCAGTCGTGGGTAGTTTCATGCCAGCAAAGCCGTGTCAACCGGGGGCAGGCTTCCGGACCGGTGGCAGTCGTACCAGAGGCACCCCCGGTGCGGCGGTGGTCCCGTTCATTGCGCAATGAGCGGCGTGGTGCGCGAGTCCGCGAAACGCTCGCAACGGAGGCGGTCGGCGACCCTCGACATGGAAGCCTAAAATGCCCTACGACGAACCGGGGCTATCTTGGGTCGCCCGGCGATCTCCGACGCGTCCTGGGCCGATCTGATGTTCCAGACCCCTCATTAGCGTACATTTCGCGGAGGATCTGATCCTTGATTTTGGCTCAAGAACGCGGCCGGAAACGATCGCGGTGCCCGGCCCGCCCCCCGATGCCTCCCCGGCGATTGCGGCGCGTCCGGGATCGCCAAAGCCACCGTCTGGGGCCGTTTTTGGGCCGCGCCACGGCGGTTCACGAGTCATCGGCGGCGCGATCCCCGCGCCCGCGAAATCCGCGCCGGGCCAAGGGCCGCGAGGCATGCCCGCGATGTTGCCGGATGGGACATGCGGTTGACGTCGCGTGCCCTTGCGTGCGGGTCCGCGCCCCGGGGGGACCCAAGCAAAAGGATGATCGCTCGAGCCAGGGAGGCGACGATGGAGAAGAAAACGACGAAGCCAGAGATCGCCGCGCTGTGGACGGTGCGCGACGTTGCGGCCTACGCGCAGTGTGGGCGCCGGACCGTGCGCAACCTGATGGCGCAGGGAATGCCCCACATCAGGCTCGGTCGGTTCGTGCGATTCGACGCTCGGGCCGTGCTCGAATGGATGAACGACCGGTGGCGGTAGCCCAAACCGATCAGACCTGGTGCCCCACGGGTCCTTGGGGCGCAGCCCGATGCACGGACACGAAGTGCAAAGGCCGAGAAAAGCGCCAAAGACGCTCCCCGGATGCCCCGGTTTTTGGAGCATACTTTACACTTCCAGGGGCATGAGTCGCAGCTTGATTGCCCGTGTGGGACGTTGGGATAACCCGCTTGGGTGGAGATGGTTGCGGGCCGCGTCAAGGCCTCCGAAAAGCCCGTTTTTGGCCCCTGGATGCCCCCGAAAAAGTGTAAAGTGAGAAAACGTCCTCCTCATAGAAAAAGGGAGGGGTGGCGCGCCCCAGAGGACTAAGTAACTCACAGAAAAGATTGCTTATAACAAACGGCGCGAAGTCACACGTCATGTCTAATCGGCGGCGACCTTTGGATAAATTTGGTCGAACGTCGCACCTCAGTGACCTGAGTCTTGCGAGGGTTCGGCTGGAGGCGCTCGTTCCGTCTTTCCTCTCTCATTTTGATGCTCATTGCCCAAGCGAACCCACTTCACTGGTATAATAACCATATTAATCGTACCGTTCGTGAATGTTCGTGATGTGGGCGTGTAGTCGGGAGAGGAAAGCCGGTCTGGTGAGTTTTGCTGCGAGTCGCGGCGTAGTCACGCATGCTATTTTGTGCGCGTTGCGTTGCTCCTTGCCTTTCGTGTTTTTAGCCTGCAAATGCCCACAATGAGCGAAATTGTGCCCGCACCCCACATGGGCAAGTAGCCTCCCGAGAATATTATCAATGCGAGCCCCAGTATGATCTCGAACATTATGGCCTCTTGTTTGTCAGTCTCTTGTCCTGAGACGGATTGTAACAACATTAGACAATTGCTGGCCGTATGTAGGGGGCTCACCCGATCCGGATTCGAGCAGAGTGTATAGCGCAAGCCGGATCACGACAACCTCACTAGGCTCCCCAGCGCCAAACAGTTTCATTGCGTTGGCGAGTTTGACAGACTTTGTTATTTCGTCGAGAGGGAGGTTGCTTGTCGGTTGCGCCAATACCGCGATGTCTGCAGCGCTTTTGGCTCGCCGCTGCTGACCTTCAAACTCGTAGCCCACGAGAACCTTGTCCGGTGCATCGATGGCCATTTTCTTATATTCGAGTGTGAGTGGCGTCTGAGTGTTATCTGCAACTGTATCGGCCTGCTTCCATGATGGAATCAACTGAATTGCGGGATTCGTCATGTCCTGAAAAGTGTAGCCAGTCTCTTTCGGAGGGTCTCCGTGCTTTGCTCCCTTGCTGGTCATCAATCGCATGGCAGGGTGATTCTCGACACCGCCTTTTGGGGGCGCGAGACTGAAACCCTTGAGCAGGTGGTCCAATGGCGTTTGCCCTTTCTTGTCCTTGGCGTTGATATCTGCGCCCATCTCGACAAGAGCGACAACTGGCCCCATGTAGCTATTGTCCCCAAAAGCCTCAGAGGCTGCGCCATAGGACCAGACCATTCCAAGTGCTGCGTGTAAGGCCGTTTCACCGGCCGTGTTCTTCGCGTTGACATCCGCGCCCTTTCCGACAAGGAGGCGTGTCATTTCGGCGCTTCCCGTCTCGAACAATGGCGTATTCCCGTCTTTGTCTTTGGCGTTTACATCTGCTTTGTGGTCAAGAAGAAGTTGTGCAATCGGCATCTTCTGCGGAGTAGTTGAAACGCTCTGACCTGACACCTGCGCACCGCCTACAGATGAGACGGTGAGCGCACCGCCTTTGATTACGGGAGTATCTTGAACGGCAATGAAGAGGGCGGTCTGACCCTGGCGGTTTGTTGCGTTGACAGAAACGCCAGCGTCGAGAAGTCGACGCACCGCAGCAAGGTCGCCCTTCTCGATTGCGGAAAAGAGATCCTCTTCAGGACTTGGGCGCTGAAATCCAGGCAGCGCGAGAAGCAGACTCTTAGCTTCGTCGGTGCGCGCAATGGAAAGTGCTGTCTGGCCCGCACCAGACCTCCTGTTTGGGTCTGCTCCTGCATCAAGCAGGAGTTTCATGATATCCAGCATACCCCCATGAGCCGCCATCATCAGGGGTGTTGCTTGATTAATCCCGAACATCAGTTTCTGTGGAGCATTCACGTCAGCGCCTGAGGCAAGCAACAGTTTCACAGCCTCGAGCTTGTTGCGGTTCACTGCCTCATGGAGTGGCGTTTCGTCGTCGTCACTCTTGGCGTTTACATCGGCCTTGGCATCCAGAAGAAGCTTCGCGACGTCAGGAAACGCAGCGCCAGTGATCAGTGGGGTTGCGCCCTCGTTGTCGCGGGCATCGACTTCAGCCCCTGCAGCTATGAGAAGCCGGACGCACTGCGTTTGCCCCTTGTCCGCGGCAAACCAAAGCGCCGTTCTGCCGTCTTTGTCTTTCGCCTCCAGATCAGCTTTGGCGTCAATCAGTGCTCTCACTGTTTCGTGATTGTCTCCAAACCATGTTGCGTACATAAGGGCCGTCTGGCCTAGGTTGAAGTCACTACTCATCTTTGCATTGGCGTCTGCTCCCGCGGCCAGAAGAGCTTTTACAATCGCTGTGTTGCCCTTACTCGCCGCCGACATAAGTGCGGTATTGCCACCGCCATCTGCGGATTTCGCGTTTGCGCCAGACTTCAGAAGTCTTTCGACGGTCACCAAATCGCCCTTCGATGCTGCTTCCCGAAGGTCATCATTGGCAAGCGCGATGCACGTATTCATTGTCATGAGACCGCACGCAAGTCCTACCGTGAACCGATTCATCTCCGTTCTCCTTCCTGTAGTTTGCCGAACCGACGGCGCTGAGCGAACGCCGCCACAGTATTTACGCATCCACCGAACACCCTTTGAGCGGCGGTTCGCTCGACTGCCTAGGGTGCGCCCAGCCTGGGCGCGTTGCAAATGGGGTGCAAGTCCCCTGTAGACTGCACCCAGATATGGAAACATGACGAGAAGCAACAGCTGAGGTGAAACTCTGGCCGGCCAACCGGGCGGCTGGGGTGATCACAAGTACCCCGCCGCCTTGAAGCTGAACCAGCCCTCGGGGAACGCCGCCGATGGCATCCAGACGATGAACTGGCTTAGGGGCGGATGTGGAGGCAAGGATGCGTTGGCGAGTGACGCCGGGGGCGGCGAGGAACTCGCCCGCAAGGTTGATGTGGGGTTTGTCCGATTGGCTCACGGAAGTACCTGGGCCTTGTAGAAGGACGCGGGAGGATTGGCTGGGGAATCGGTAAAGCTGCTGAGCGATGTCGTGGCCGCGTTGGTTGAGCTGATTCCCCGCCAGGAACCGGGGCTCAGGTTGGTGCTGGAGAGCACGAGGTAGCGTTTTCGCGGGACGCTGGTCCAGACCAGGTCCACGCCGCCAGTCGGGTAGCGGGTGATGCTGAGCATGCGGAACAGCGACTCACGATCATCCGGGTCGGTCCCGGCGATGGACTCGCCAGAGTCGGGCATGCCGTCGCCGTCCGTATCGAAATTGCCGTCGCTGGGAACCCACGGATCCCGGTACGCCAGCTCCCAGCCGTCGGGCATCCCGTCCCCGTCGGTGTCCGCCAAAGACGGGTTCAGCCCGTAACGCGCCTCCCACACGCTCGCCAGGTCGTCCCCGTCGCCGTCCACGAACTCGTCGGCGCCGATGTCGAAAGCGGCCCCAGTCGGCCGAGATTCCCCGTCCATGTCTATCGCCGCCGCACCGATCAAATTCGTTCCCGCGTCGATGTTCTGCGAATCCCTCGACAGGTGCCAGTCGAACACCGCGTACCTGCACCCAGCGGTCGCAACCGCCGTCATGTCGCCCCAAACCGTGATGGTCGAAGCCGTATTGGTGACGATGTAAAAATGGAGCCACTGGTTTGTATTGGGGTTGAGCGCAATGCCCGCGAGGGCTCCAGGTATGAAGCTATTCGAAGGATCGCTCAGGGTCGACTGAAACGAATTGGAATCGTATGAGATGGCCGCAGCCCAGCCGCTTGGCGCCACCATGAAGTCCGGCTGCCAATCGACGTTCCCATCGACGAAACCAAACTGTCCGTCGCTCACACGCGTGTTGATGTCCGCTGCGGAAGTGTAAATAGTCGCAGTATCATAATCAAAGTATCCTCCACCACAGTTTTCGATTATATTATTAAAACAAAAAGACGGATCGGAATTCTGTCCTATCTCTCGGATCCCTGTACTCGAATTGCGCCATATAATATTATTATCGATTTCAACGCTGTGTTCCCTATAGTAATGGTTTATCCCAATACCGTCGCCCGCGTTGTGGGCGACGGTGTTTCCGGCGCAAACAAAGGTTCTATAAGTCCAGTCAGAACTTGGAACCACAAGTGCCGTGGATCCTGTTGGGGCACTGTTGCCCACAAATACATTGTTGAATAATGGTTCTACAGTGAATAATGCCGAGGCGTCCTGCGCATTGTTGCCGACAAAAATATTACGTTTAAAGTATGCGGAATAACCGTTAGCCGCCGCGCCGCCCTGTCCGCCAGCGCAGTTTGCGGCGAAGACATTGCAATCAACCCGTGGGCCCGAAGCGAAACCATCTACGAACAATCCACCTCCAGATAACCTAGCGGAATTACATGAAATTATATTCCGCTGAACCTGTTCTTGGTACGATAGACTGCATAGGAGTCCGCCTCCATATCCGTTGGAGTGGTTTCCTATGATCCGATTATTATTCATTTCGGCAGACCAATAATATAGAAACTGGACAACATGTATCCCGGCGCCTCCACCCCATGTGTTGCCCCACTCCCAGGTTATGTTATTATGAGAAATGTGATTATCGTATATGAGTGGAACTGAATCCATAACCAAAATGCCGCCGCCCCTGACTCGCCCGGTGTTATGGCGGATTGTATTGTTTAGGATAATAGCGGAGGAACCTGAGTTAATATACAGGCCGCCTCCTTTGGTGTCCGAGTCCTCGTACGGAGCCGTGTTCGATATGATGGTGTTGAGAGCGATGATGGGATTGTTCCATAAGCCCTCTGCCATTATGCCAAGGCGCCCGCGCTGGACCGTGAATCCGTCAAAGCGTGTGCGTGGGGATGACGCGGTGACATTCGTGCCCACGCCGCCACCGTCGATGATTGATGGGAACGTGTGGATCTCGCGGACCCAGGTTGACGGTGCGAACCCGCCGTAGAGGGATATGTGTGCTGGAAGGGAAATCCTTTCGGGATAGGTGCCGCCTGCCACGCGAATGGAAATTGGAATGCGGGCGGTGGCAGTCACATTTGTCAACGCGTGTCGGATGGTGCCCCACGGGTTGCCCTGGGAGCCGGTTCCTGTGGTGTCGCTTCCCGTCGTCACGCTAACATGGCGGGTGATGGGTGATTGCTCGAGGATGGAGATGGAGTACTGGGTGCCGGCGCCGTTGGCGTCGCTCGTAACATATTGGCGTGACCAACTCTTGATGGCAAGGTGGTAGTCATCGGTGTGCTGCGGCTGGAAGGCGATCCATGCGCCGTACGAGTCGTCTTTCTGTGCCGCGAGGAGCATGCCAGAGGAATCCGAAAGGGTCACATAACTGACGGCGTTCGAGCCGTAGTCGGCCGTCCTGATCAGGTACTCCATGCCCGCGACGCCATTGAACGTAAAGTAGTCGATATCCCCGGCGGGACAGACGTTGTGGAATTCCTTATTGCCGTCTGTGGAAATGGCCTTGGCTTGAGTGAGGACATCGTCATCCTCGCTGAGATCGGCGACATCGCCGTCGAGGACCGTGAGGTTGCAGTTCGATATGATGTCGCTGGCGGTAGCAATGAGAAGCGTTGCGTCCGCCTCGCGGGCTCCGTTCGCATAGATCTGGGGGAGGAAGTCAAGGTCGCGGTTGGTGACGATGGTATTGATTCCGGCCCACATGGCCACCTTTGGCAGTGGTTCGACTCGCAGAATGTAGGCGCCGGGCACGAGGCCGTCGATGCGGTACTGGCCGTTGGTGTCCGCGTAGCAGGCGACGACGTGGGCGAGGTCGTTGGTGAGCCGCGCCACCACGTGGGCGGAGGGCACGGCCTTGCCGTTGTCCTGGCGTCGGACCTGTCCGGAGATCGAGCCGAATGTTGTTGAGAACGTGGGGGCGGGATAGTAGGCGGCGACGCCGGCCCTATCGTCGGCGTAGAGGCTGCGGGCGGCGAGGCCGTCCGGATTGTTCTCTGCGAAAGGGTACATGGTGGCGGGGTAGGGCGCGCCGACTACCGAGTGGGACAGGCCGATGAAATGGCCGATCTCATGGGTGATGACGGCCTGCAGATCCATCTTGCCGTACTCGCCGGTCACGCTCCAGTTCGCGGTGGTGGAGAGCTGGATGTCGGCATCGAGCACGGTGCCGGAGGGATAGGTGCCCTCGGGGATGTCGGGGTCCGGGTCGGTCCCGCCGAACGCGTTATTGGTGCCGGTGAAGGTGTACTGGTCGTTGAGGACGAACTGGCAGGTCAGGCCCAGGACCCCGGAGGGCAGGCTGCCGAAGCCGACGATATTGTCCCCGTCGAGCTTCGAGCTGGGGGGCAGCGAGACGATGTTGGTGCCCGAGGGGTTGTTGGTGGTGATGCCCCCGTAAGTGAAGCGGATACGGGTCTCCGGCACCGACTGCCACGTCGCGAAGGAGTTGCTCACGATGCCCCGGAACTGCGAGGAGTTCAGGCCCGATAGGGTCGAAGCGGTGAAGTTCGTGCTGATCATCCAGGGGATGCCGTTGGAGAACGTTGCGGAATCGTACTCGCGCTGGTTCCAGAGGGTGTTGACGATGTTCGTGCGAGCATCTCGGAACTGGAGGTTTCCGTAGCCCCAAGCGGCGGGTGGTGACAGCCAGGGGAGGCAAACTGCCCAGACGGCCGCGGCGCTGACCAACCGAAGATGGGTGTGATGGGTCCTCATGGCCCTGCCCCTTTGGTGCCGCCGGCCTGCTTCCGCTTCTCCTGCTCGGCCTTGATCTTGTGGATGCGCCCGAGGAACCCCTCGAGGCTCCCCTCCGGGGCCGGTTCCTCCTGCGCGCCCGCGGTGTCTGGGGCGACCGCCTTGCCGTTCTTGTCCACCCAGCGGACACCCTTCACGGGGAGTTCAAAACCGACGGCTTTCTGGCCGGTCTTTGAGTCATCCGCCACGGGCAACTTGCCCTGCGACATCCCCACCACCCGGCGGAACTGCTTCTTGTCCCCGAAACGCTCAAGGAAAAGCAGCATGTCCTCGCCCACGGCCATCGTCTCTGCGCCGGGCACGTGCATCGTGACCGGCAGCGGTTCCTTCACGCTGCCGCCGAGGGTATAGACCTTGATCTTCTGACCGCCGGCCGCGTCGCCCTTCGCCCCGTGGCTCACCGCGATGGTCGAGATCGTGAAAATCCGCTTCTCGATCCAGGCGGTCTCTTTCTTCTCGCACTTCCCAACCACGATGTCGTTGGCGCTTGAGATCAACTCATCCAACGAGAGCTTGCGGATGGTGGTGGCCTGGGCGCTGTCGGGCGCGAACAAGTGTGCCAGCAGGACCACGAACAGAACCATGATCCACGGGGCATGCTGATTTGAGGCAAGAATTGCCTTCGGGCCAACACCATCATCGGCAGTGCTCGACCCGCAGTCACCTCCCATGAAATCAGGTTGAAGGCCAGCCTGTGCGTTTCAAGGAGAATTAATGGACGCGTGCCACCGAGTTCTTACAAATACCCCGCCGCTTTGAAGCTGAACCAGCCCTCGGGATAGGCGGTGGATGGGGCGCCGATGATGACGTGGTCTCGGGGGCTGCCGGTTTCGGAGAACTTGCCGGATCAAGTCAGGTGGGCTTCCGAAAGCCCGCACCGAAGTGGCAAGTTCAACTTGTCAGAAAGCTCAGCGGTAACGTGAACGTTACGCCTCACCGGATGACGAACCCGTCGCGGGTGAGCCAAACGGTGGAGGCGATGGTTCAGCAAGTTGTCCTATCGACCTTTGAATCCGCGAAGATAAGGTATTTCCGTCTGAAGATACCGATCAATGAACTGCCCGGCATCACCCATCAGACCCGCGAACGGCGCGCCCTGTGTCATGCCCACCATCTGGATCTGTTTTCTGACGGACTTCGCTTGAGTCCGCAGATTCGGGTTGCGGCACTGATCCAGAATCTCCGCTGCCCCTTCCAGATCGCGCTCCTCAAGGAGCGCAATTGCCCGCTCGATTAGCTGGTCGTCTTGCCCCTTCTTCTTAAACAAGACAGACAGCCAACTCATAGTAGTTCCTCCGTTGCGTTGTTGAGCGCCTCAGCCATGCTTTGCGTATGGTGCACATTCGGACCTACTGTATGCCGACTCCGCCCAAGAATGCGCCACACTGCGGACACGACACGCGAAAGGAACGTTGGTCGGAACTGAACGCTATACCTCCGGCCGCAGGGAAAGAATGGCCACAGTTCGTGCAGCACATTGTCGCCTTGAGAAGGCGGGGCACTGCTGGCTTGTTGCTGTTCTCTATGGCGGCTCCGAATTTGAACAGGATCTCTGCATTGCGCTCCTCCGAGGTCTGACGACCGAACAATCTGCGTAACCACTGCATCTGCTTTCTCCTTGTTCTGTGTCTACGGACCGACCGGCCGTATATCCCGGGCGCAAGCGGTTATATTGACCCACAAAAAGCGACCAGGATTGCCCGATCCACAATGTAATTTTGGCCGGGCGGCGAGAAAGGTCAAGCGTTTCCGCTGCTCATGGAGCCTTGCTGAACGGGGCTTGGACTACCGATTCTTGCGCCAGGGTGATGAGGCCGTATAGCACGGGCGGGAAAAGCGGCATATCGGTGGCATAGCAAGGGTCCGTCGGCATTCCGCCAGTGGGGAGTGTCCATTAACGCCCGGCAAAAGCGGCTATTCTGTGGTGCTGCAAAGGCGGCTTATCTGTGGCTTTGCAAAGGCGGCCCGCGACCTCAGAGGTACCCCGCCGCCTTGAAACTGAACCAGCCCTCTGGGTAGGCCGTCGAGTGTGACCCGATGATGACGTGATCGAGGAGCGGGACGTCCAAGATCTTGGATGCTTCCCGCAGCGCGCGGGTGATGCGGATGTCGGCCTCGCTCGGCTGTGGGCATCCCGAGGGGTGATTGTGCGCGAGCACGACGGAATAGGCGCGCCGTGAAATGGCGGGCGCGAAGACCTCTCTGCTGTGGATCAGGGCTTGATCCAGCAGGCCACGGGAGACTTCCTCTACAGCGATCAACTGGAGCTTGGCGTCGAGCAAGACCACGCGGGCGGTCTCTTGCTGGAGCTGGCGCAGTTCGGGGCCGAGGAGGTCCGCGATGCGGGAGGCGTCGTCGAGCTTGACGGCGGCGGCGCGGCGACGGGAGAGACGGACGGAAAGTTCCACCGCGGCGCGCAGCCGGGATGCTGCGGCGGGGCCGATGCCGGGGATCGATACGAGATCGGGGAGCGTGGCGCGAGCGAGGCGCTCGAGGCCGCCGAAGCGGAACAGGAGACGATCCGCGGTGCCGGGGTTGCCGAGGAGCGCGCCGACGAGTTCGGCGTCGCTCAGGGCTCCGGCCCCGGCGGCGCAGAGCCGTGACTGCGGGTCCTGGGCGGATGTCTCGCGGAGCCTCATGGGGAATCCTCGTTGGCCCCCTCGGAAAACGCGTTTATCGCCGTTTTACGGCCGGTTTCCATCGCGGGGAGGGTTGGGATGGGGGCGCTCACCACTGTTCCCCCAGTTCCTCTGGCCCCCGGTCCCGGAGCCATTGCCCCACTGTGAAGGCGTCGCCGCAGGTGGCGATGAGCCTGCCGTTCGTGGTCACGCGGCCTGTGAGGCTCACGTCCTCGCCGCAGATCGGGCAGAGCCCGTTGGCGGGGAGCCGCAGGCGGCAGCGTTCGTGGTCGGTCGTTTCGGTCTGTCTCATGGATCGTTCCTTTCGTGGTTTAGTTGCTCAGGTTCTCGGGGAAGCGGTTGCGGCGGCGCCGGGAACCGTTGGCGTGGTCGGCCTTGGCGGCACGGATGCGGGCGATCTCGTCGAGCAGATGGGTGGCGGTGACGCGCCATCGGGCAGGTTCGGGGTCGGCGCTGCCGGCGTGGATCGCGTTGAGGCAGGCGTTGAACAGGTCGCCGCCGGAGAGCCCGCGTGCCTCGGCGGCAACTGCCCGCAGGTCGGCGTCCACCCGCTCAAGGTTGGGGAGGTGGGCGCGGAGAATGGCTTCGCGCATCGCGGCGTTGGGCAGCCGGAACTTGATGTGGCGCGCGATGCGGCGCAGCAGGGCCGGGTCGTAATTGCCGAACAGGTTCGTCGTCGTGATCACCACGCCGCCGAAGCGGTCCAGCTCCTGCATGAGCGCGTTGCGGTTCTGGTTGATGGATGTGGAGCAGCTCTCGCCCACCGCCACGCGGCGCGAGAGCAGGGAGTCGGCCTCGTCGAAGAACAGGACCGCGGCCTCCTCGGTGGCGCGGCGGAAGGCCAGGGCTATGTGCTTGGCGGTGTCGCCGAGGTACTTCGAAATGACCGCCGGGTAATCGACCTGATAGAGGGGCCTCCCGAGCCGTTGGGCGATCCCGAGCGCGGCGCGCGTCTTGCCCGTTCCCGGCGGCCCGTAGAAGTTGAGGATGCAGCGGCCCGACTGCGGCTGGATCTCGCTGATGCGCCAGACCGCCTCCAGTTGCTCGCGCATCAGGACCGCGCGCAGGGCGGCGTCGATCTCGCGTCGGGCCCCGTCGTAGAGGACCAGCCGGTCCAGATCGTGGCGCTCCTCCGGCTGGATGAGGATGCCCACGTCATCGGGCGCGGGCTCGCGCCGCCTCCGCCGCGGGTTTCGGTTGTCGGTGCTATCCGCACCTCCGTCCTCCAAGGGATCAAATTCTGCTGCGTCTGGCATGTCGTCGTTCTCCGTTTCGGTTTGGGTTGGGTTTCGTTGGCTTCGGTGCGGCTTCCGCCGCATCGAGGAAGGTCTGGAGGTCCAAGAGGGCCGCGCGCACGTTGCCGCCCGAGCCCACGGCGATCCGCTCGGCCACGTCGGATGGGATGCGCCATCGCGCGCGCAAGAACGCGGCGATCTCGTCGGTGGCCGGGGCCTCGAGGCGGATCGCCTGAAACCGCGACTGGAAGCGGTCGGTCAGGGCCGAGAGGTCGAGGTTGCTGGTGGCGATGAAGGCGCGCCCCGCCGGCATCTTGTCGAGGTAGGAGAGGAGCAGGTCCTGCGCGTCGCGGGAGGCGCGGTCCACCTCGTTGACCAATACCACCGACCAATCCCCGAAGAGGTTCCCGGCGTGGGCCAGCGACGCCATCCACAGCCGCACGGTCTCCGCGCTGACCATCTTGCCGTTGGCCTCCTCGACGCAGAGGGATTGCCCGCCGGTCAGCTCTGCCGCGACCAGTTCGGCGATCGTGGTCTTGCCGACCCCCGGCGGCCCGTAGAGCAACACCCGGAGGTTGGATGTGGGGGACTGGCGCAATCGTCGCGCCTTGCGCAGGAGCGCCTCGGCCACGCGCGCGGGCTGGCCGACCAGGTCTTCAGCGGTACTCGGTCGGAAGGCCATCGGTTCTACGGGTACTGGTTTCATCGGGACCATCCTTCCCGCCGGATGCGGGCCTTGAGGGTGTTGAGCGGGACGTTGAAAAGGGCCGCGGTCTGCTTGGGGCTGCGGGTCCTGCGGTAGTGGGCGCGGATCTCTCGCCAGTTGGGTCCTGTGATGGCGCGCCGTTGGGCCGCGTTATCGCCCGTTATCGCCGCGTTTGCGGGGGCCGGGGTGGGTGGGGTGAAGGCGTCGAAGCGGTTTGCGGATTGGGATGCGTTGGCCGCGCCTGTTCGCCCCCGCGCCGCCTCAAGGGCCTCCACCCTCGCGGTCAGGGGCGCGAGCCGATGTTCGACCGCCGCATCCAGCAGCCGGGGAACGTCCACTCGTCGCCTCGGCCCGCGCAGCGCCAGTTCCGCCGTCCTGGCATCGACGATCTCGCGGAGGATCTCCAGCGGGATCTCGGTGATGGAATAGACGATCCCGACCAATGACTCGGCGCGGAGCCGCTCCTTGAGTTTGGCCCGCGCCTCACGGGGGCAGTTCGCGCGCACCCGCTCGTCGAAGACGATCCGCCCGCCCCTCGACGCCAGCACCTTGAACAGTCTCATAGGTCGCCCTCCCACAGGCTGAGTTGCTCGCGGCGTTCGCCGCCAAATCGGCGCCGCGTTCTGGTGGGCTCCGTTCGCCGCACGAACGCGGTGTTGGAGACCATCATCCCGTGCCACCGCACCCAATCGCCGAAGAGGCGCGTGCGGTCCGCGTCCACCAGCGCCCAGCGGCCGGGCAGCGTCTTGAGGAAATCGGCCCCGAGGCACCGCACCGCCAGCGCGGCCGCGCGCGTGTCGCTCATGGGCCCCGGCGGCTCAGCGCATCGTCCCAGCCGCAGCATCCGCTCCAACCCCTCCTCCCACCGGCCCCAGGTCCCGTTGTGGAATAGGACGCTCTTCGCGGTGCCGTAGATCTTCGCCTCGGCTTTTCCCGTGACGGGGAAGGGATGGCAGAGCAGGGGATCCTCGCCCCCGACGCTGGCCCACCGGAAATGCACGACGGCCTCCTCCTCGATCTCGGCAAGCATCTGGCCGACCTCGTCGGCGCAGAGGTTCTTGATCCAACCGATTCGGCCGTCTTTCTCCCGCCACGCCACGCCAGCGCCGTGCGGATTGGCCCGCTCGCAGGCCAAGAGGGTTTCCGCATTGGGCCGCACGCCCTTGGGGCACACCAGTATCACGCACATATTCGGTAACTCTCCCTTTCAGATCGCCGCCGCCGGGAACTCCCGGTCGAACTTCTCGCAGAGCCGCCTTGCCACCTCGGCGTGCGCCGACCATTGGTCGTGCAGCCTCCCGAACAGCCCGAGGGCCACGGGGCGGTTGCGCCCGGTCCAGCCGAGGTAGTTCCACAGGAAATCCAGCGACTCGGCCGCGGAGCGGGTCCGCGACGCCTGCAGCTTGTTCCGGTTGAAGGCCCCGAGGCACTGGACCTCGGCGGCCCGGCGGCACAGCCCGAGGACGGTGGCGAGGTGGTGGAGCACCTTGAGCCGGTTGGTCGTGCCGGCGAACGCGCGGAACTCCACCACCCCGGCGAATCGCCCGCCCGCGCGGCGGAACGCCTTCTTGAAGTTCACCATCCCGCGCCCGCAGGAATCCGCGGCGCTGGCCTTCGCGTACTCGTCGTCGCTCTGCACGACGCGGCGCATGTGAAAGGCCACCTCCGGGGCAAGTGCCGCGCTGTATCGGTTGGCGTGGCGCCCGGCCCCTGTCTGGCCGTAGATCGCCTTGGCGTGCCAGTGGGCGATGTGGGCGAGCCTGCGGATGAACTCAGACGCGGCGCCCAGGTCGTCGGTGCCGATGACGCTCTCGATCCCCACGGTGATGTGGCAGCCGCAGGAGGCGTTCACCGTGGCCCCGATCTCGCCCATCCAGCCCATGAACTCCCACAGGGCCTCGACCCCGGCGGCGCCGTTGAGGATCGGGGAGACGAATTCGCAAGGCCGCTGGTCGGGGCCGTAGGTGATGGACCCGTCCCGCTCGGCCCTCCACTGCGCCAAACCAAAGCGCGGGGCCGCGGTCACCGGGGTTCCCGCGTGGTACCCGCCCACCGCGACGCCGCTAACCGCGGGCACCCGCGTCTCCAGTTCCACGCCGAAGCAGATCGACTCGGCCTTGGGATCGGGCGGCCTCACAGGGCACCCCCGATCACCGCGATGGCCAGGAAGAGGACCAGCGCCGCGATGAGCGCCGTCCGCACTTCCTTGAAGAATGTTGTTTCCATGGCCTGAACCTCGTTCGGCCGGCCCGCGTGAGTCCATCCGA
>Ga0209717_1001197_pt1 | contig 29020 bp, 20 predicted proteins | sample AD_UKC048_MetaG_FD_184418 | JGI IMG/M metagenome (GOLD analysis project Ga0209717, IMG submission 184418) | Active sludge microbial communities of municipal wastewater-treating anaerobic digesters from USA - AD_UKC048_MetaG (SPAdes) (version 2) | ecosystem: Engineered > Bioreactor > Anaerobic >...
AACATCGAATCCGCCGCCCATGTCACCGGCCGGTCCATCTACGTCGACGACATTCCCGTCATGGAGGGCACCTTGTGGGTAAAAGTCCTCGATGCCCGCATCGCCCACGGCCGCATCACGCGCCTCGACGTCCGCGAAGCCGAACAAATGGAAGGAGTCGTCAAAATATTCACCCACCACGACATTCCCGGCGAAAACCAGGTGGGCGGTATCATTCCCGACGAGCCCCTGCTCGCTACAGAAGAGGTGCATTTTCAAGGCCAGCCGATCGCGCTGGTGGCTGCCGAAACGGAAGAGCAGGCCGAAGCCGCACTGCAAAAAATTGTGCTGGAAATAGAACCGTTACCCGTCATTACCGACCCGCGCGAGGCGTTCCGGCAAGGCAAATTGCTGAGCGGTTCGCGGACTTTTTCCAAGGGAAATACGGCAGCGGCATTTTCCGGTTGCGCCCACGTATTTGAAGGAAAAGTGGAGAGCGGTGGACAGGAACACCTGTATCTGGAAACGCAGGGCGCTTACGCCGTGCCGACAGAACACGACAGCGTGCGCATTTACTCGTCCACACAAGGCCCAACGGCCGTACAGCGCACCGTGGCGCGGGTTCTCGGCGTGGGCATGAATCGCGTGGAAGTGGATGTGGCAAGGCTGGGCGGCGGCTTCGGCGGAAAGGAAGACCAGGCTTCCACCTGGGGCGCTTTCGCGGCGCTCGTGGCATATGTCCTGAAACGGCCTGCCAAATGTATTCCGCATCGCATGGAAGACATGCGTATGACCGGCAAACGCAACCCGTACAGCAGCGACTTCAAAATCGGTCTGGATGCGGATTTGAATATTATCGCTTACGAGGCCACATTTTTCCAGAACGGCGGCGCGGCGGCAGATTTGTCGCCCGCTATTCTGGAGCGCACCTTGTTTCATGCCGCCAACAGTTACGCTATTCCGCACGTGCACGTCACGGCGCATTCCTGCAAAACCAACCTGCCGCCCAATACGGCTTTCCGGGGTTTCGGTGGGCCGCAGGGTAAATTTGTGATTGAAGCCGCCATCGACTGCTCCGCCAAAAATCTGGGCGTTGCGGCGGCGGTTATCCAGCGAAAAAATCTGCTGGCCGACGGTTACGAATTTCACTACGGACAAATAGCCGCAGGCAGCGAAGCGCAAAACTGCTGGACAAAACTGGAGCAAAAACGCCCGTTTAAGGCAGTTTTGGCTGAAATTGAAGCATTTAATGCCACCCATCCCCGGCTGAAAAAAGGGGCGGCCTGGATGCCCATCTGCTTCGGTATTTCCTTTACCAACACGATGATGAACCATGCGCGGGCCCTCGTGCACGTGTACTCCGACGGCAGCGTGGGCGTGAGCACCGGCGCCGTCGAAATGGGGCAGGGCGTCAATATGAAAATGATGCAGGTGGCTGCCGCATGTTTCGGCATTTCTCTCGACCGTATAAAACTCGAAACCACCAATACCACCCGCGTAGCGAATACCTCGCCTTCCGCTGCCAGCGCTACCGCCGACCTGAACGGGAAAGCCCTCGCAGATGCGTGCCTGCAAATTCGCAGCCGACTGGAAATATTGGTCAGATCGCAACTCGGCGTTTCGAAAACGACCCGGATCATCCTGCGTGACGAACGCATTTTCATCGATGAACAGGCCACCGACATGACCTGGCCTCAACTGATCCAGCAGGCCTTTTTCCAGCGCACCAACCTGAGCGCCAAAGGGCATTACGCCACGCCGCAAATACATTTTGACAAAACCACCGGAAAAGGCCACCCTTTTGCCTACCACGTATACGGAACGGCGCTGACTATCTGCACCGTCGACTGCCTGCGCGGCAACTATACCGTCGACGTGGTGGATGTGGTGCATGATTTCGGCAACAGCATCAATCCCGGCATCGACCTGGGACAATGCGAAGGCGGCATCGTGCAGGGCATCGGCTGGATGACGATGGAGGAAGTGGCCTACAATGCGGAAGGCCGGCTGCTGTCGAATGCCTTGTCGACCTATAAAATTCCCGATATTTATTCCGTACCGGCCGTACTCGATATCGAGCCCGTCGATACCGAGGGCTCCGAACTGTCGATTTTTAAATCGAAAGCCGTCGGTGAGCCGCCGCTGATGTACGGTATCGGCGCTTTTTTTGCGTTGCGCAACGCGGTACTGGCGTTTAACCCGCAATCGGATATCGCTTATTCGGCGCCGATGACACCCGAGAAAGTGCTGATGGGGCTGTATTAGAAGTGAGAGGTGAGAAGTGAGGGGCTTCGCGCCTGGCATTTTTATGGACTGGGCAAGCAGGCAGGCGGAGTAGCCGAGCCGGAATTACTCATTCAGAGGCGTCATCTGCGAGGCACGAGCAGGTGACATCTCCGGTAAAAACGCTAAATCTCCCCACCACCATTCTTTCTTCCGATCATTTCCGCCGCAATACTCACCGCAATTTCCTGCGGCGTTTTGCTGTGAATGGGAAGCCCGACGGGCGCCGACACTTTTGCCCAATGTTCAAGCCCGAGCCCTTCTCCGGCGAGTTCCGCTTGCAGGGTTTCTATTTTCTTTTTGCTACCGAGCATGCCCAGATAAAACCATTCCCGGGTGATCAGTTGCCGAAACAGCAACTTGTCCTGCCGGTATCCCATGGTCATGAGCACGGCAAAATCATCCGGTGCGCTTTGGACGTTTTCCCTCAAATTTTCATATGAAATGTGGTGTTTTTCATGAGCGAACACGTTTTGTTCCAATGTGTTCAGGCCTTCGCGGTCGTCGTACACCTTGATGTAAAACCCCAGGAAATGCAGCAATTCGGAAAGTGCCAGGCTTACGTGCCCGCCCCCGAAAATATGTACAACCGGCTGGTTGTGAAGGTGTTCGGTATAATTCCAGGTATTTTTATCCTGATAAAACAGGTGCGTTTTTTCCGTGTCCGAAGTGTCCAGGCGCAGCCCTTGGGGCGAAACAAAGAGCCATTTAGTCTTCCCTTTTTCCAAAATACCATGCAGGAGCGGCAAATCATCTTTGGACAGGGGAACAAACGCGATTTGCTGGCTCCCCGAACATATCATGCCCGACTGATCCGCAGGATGCTGCTTGTCGTGGTGTTGCCACAGCGTGGTAATTTCGGCTGCGCCGGCTTGCAGCATGCCGCGCGCTTTTTCCACCAGTTTGTGCTCCATAATGCCACCGCCGATGCTGCCTTGCAGGCCGCCGTCGGCAGAAACGGCCATTTTAAATCCCTGCCGGCCGGGAGAGCTGCCTTCGCTTTGCAATACCAGCAGCAGCATCGCCGGGATGCGCTGGGTAAGTTTTTGTTGCAGAAAAGTCCATGGCGTCATAAAAGTGGAATACAAAATAACTGGTAAAGCAAATCATTTCGATTCCAGCAGGTCCCAGAGGTTGCCGTACAAATCCTCGAAGACCGCTACTGTGCCATAAGGTTCTTCTTTGGGCTCACGAACAAACCGAACCCCGTTGGCCAGCATGTTATGGTAATCGCGTTGAAAATTGTCGGTGTATAAAAACAGGAACACACGGCCGCCTGTCTGGTTGCCGATTCGGCTCTCCTGCATTTCCCCGACCGCTCGTGCCAGCAGGAGGCAACATCCGGAACCATCGGAGGGAGATACCAGCACCCATCTTTTTTCCGGACTCAACGGGGTGTCTTCCAACAGGGTAAAACCCAGTTTGTCTACATAAAACCGGATGGCTTCATCGTAGTCGCGAACGACGAGGGCAATGTGGGCGATTCTTTTCAAGATGTGAGAGGAGTGAGAGGGTGAGAGAAGTGAGAAGTGAGAGGTGAGAAGTGAGATGCGTAGAGTACACCGCTTCGCTTAATAATCTGAGTAACTGGAGCGAAGCGGTGTACTCTACGCATCTCACTTCTCACCTCTCACTTCTCACTTCTGTTTAATCTTCCGCAGCACCTTTTCCGCCGCCATTCTTCCCGTTTCCGCGCCGCCGTTCATAAATCCCCAGAAATCGGTGCTGGTATGTTCGCCGGCGAAATAGAGTTGATGCACGGGCTCGAACGCTGCGCCTTCGAAACCTGTTACCTGACCCGGTTTCAGGCAGGAATAGCTGCCACGGATAAACGGATTGCCCGTCCAGTGCGCCAGTTCCATTTTGCCGGTCAGGCTGCCGCGCATGCCGGGAAAAGCCGCTTCCAGTGTGGGCAATGCGTACTCGAGTTGCTGTTGTTCGGTGCCGCGGGCGGCGTTTTTGCCGTGTTCGCCGCCATAGTAGCAGGTAAAGGCGCCGTAGCCTTCGTTGTTGAGTTGCATCTGGGCGCTGTCCCAGCCATTGTGGATGCGTTCGTTGAACAGGTAGCCCTGGTAGCCCGACTGCCGCCAGGCGCGCGATTTCGTTTCCAGGATAAATTTGGCATTGGTGCCGTAACCGAGTTCTTTGATCACCCGGCGTTTAAGGGCAGGCAATTCCATCTGTATGTCGACGTCGCGCAGCACGGAAAACGGGACGGTCATGATGACGATGTCGAAGGTTTCCTCGCGCGTAGTGCCGTTTTCGGAAAAAACGAGGGTCAGGCTGCGGTTGCTGTTTTCGCGGATGGCCTGTAGTTTGTGTTCGTAGCGGATTTGGTCGCCCAGAATTTTGGCGAGGCCCTGCGGGATTTGTTCATTGCCGCCGGAGAGTTTAAAACGTTCGTCGCTGTCGCCGAACGGAAAAAACTGATTGTCGCGTATAGAAAAGATACTCAGCAGGTTAGCAGCGCTTTGCTCGGCCGTTTCGAGGCCATTTTCGCCGATATAAGCCCCGTGCAGCAGTTTTTTCAGCCAGGAGCTTACGGGCATTTGCTCGATGTATTCGGCCATGGACATGCGGTCGAAAAAGGCGGCATGGCGGCGTTTACCCGATTTTTTCTGGTCGGCCACGATGTGCGGGAACACGTCTTTGAACTCCTGCAATACGTCGGCCAGTTTATAATGCTTGTTCTCTATAAAAAAAGCGTCGCGGGTGCCGAACCGGTCGGCCTCCATGTCCATCAGTTGATCCTGGAGCCCGAGTGCGCGGATGAGCCGGAACATGTCTTCATGCACCGTATCGACGAATTCCGCGCCGATTTCCGTATTCAGTGCGCCATTGCCGAAAATGCGCGCGCTTTTCATACGGCCGCCGGCGCGTTTGTCGCCCTCGAACAATACGGCACGTACACCTTTTTGATGCAGCGTGTAACCGGCATTCAGGCCGCCGATGCCCGCTCCGACGATCGCGACTTTATAATTTTTGGCGAAGCCGGCAGTCAGGATATCGCCGGCCACCGTACTACCGCCTAGGCCGAGTAGCAGGCCTGCCTGAGCGCCGGTTTTGAGAAATTTTCGGCGGGAGAGAAACGCCTGTTCGCGCTGCGAAAGCAGGTCTTCGATGCGGGTATCCGGATTTTCATGGGCAAATCCGGCCAGTTGAAAGGCACTGCGAAGGGAAGAGAGGAGAGGTGTTTTCATGGTGTCAAGTTTTCACAAAAATCGAATTGTTTTTCTAATTTTCAGAAATTGTAAGGGGTTAAAATCTTTTTCATGAGCGCGTAAGTCATCCGATGACTCGAAGTCATCGGATGACTTATAAAAACGGCGTATGTATATGTAAAGAATAAACAGAATAGATTTTTCGGAAACGCGTTTACTTTTGCGCTACACCTCCGAAAGTATACCGCACACTCAAAAACTCGAACTAACATATGAGAAACCTCATCTTTTCGCTTTTTCTGGTTTCCCTGCTGGCCACCGGCTGCGATTTATTCAAAGACCTCCCATCCGACCGTGCCAATAAAGGAGCCGCCGCACCCGTGCAATACAGCACGGCCAGTGCGACCGGTGACCGGAATGTAGATTACGTATCGCGTTTCAAAGACGCGGCTATACGGGAAATGGAAACCGGCGGCATTCCTGCCAGTATCATCCTCGCGCAGGGGATTCTGGAAAGCGCGGCCGGCACCAGTGATCTGGCACAAAACGCCAACAACCACTTCGGCATCAAGTGCGCAGGCGGCTGGTCGGGACAAACTTATTACAAACGCGACGACGACAAGGACGCCAGTGGCAATTCCATCGAATCCTGTTTCCGCAGCTACAATGAAGTAGGGGAAAGTTTCCACGACCACGGCGAGTTCCTGCGCGATCCCAAAAAATACAACCGCTACGGATTCCTGTTCAACCTCGACCGTACCGACTACAAAAGTTGGGCGCGTGGTCTGCAATCGGCTGGCTATGCTACTTCGCCAACCTATTCCAACCAACTCATCAACCTGATCGAACGGTACAAACTGTACGAATTCGACCGGCCCGGCAGCAAACCGACGAACGTGCCTGCCACCCCCAACGGCGTGCCCCAGCCAACAGGACCCGGCGGCGCGCCCGTGGTAAATGCTTCCGTGAACCGCATCGGCCGCGTCAACGACGTGAAAGTGGTGCTCGCCCGCGAAGGGGAAAGCCTCGACGACATCGCGAAAGCCTACCGGCTCAATACCACCAAAGTGGCCGACTACAACGACCGCGGTTATTCGCCCGGGATAAAACTGAAACCGGGTACCCGTATTTACATTGCCCTGAAAAAGGACAAATGGCGCGGCCGCGCCAATGAGCATTTCGTGAACGAAGGCCAAACCATGTTCGATATCTCGCAGTTATATGCCATTAAACTCGATAAACTGCTGACCCGCAACAACCTGCAGCCCGGCCAGGAACCGGCTGTCAGTGAAAAAATATACCTGAAAAGCAAACGCAAAAAAGGCGAGGTGCCCCGGCTGCGCGACGTGACCAACGACCCGCAAGTGCCGAATCAACCGGGCATTCAGACCTCGACGCCCAGTGCCCCGGCGCCCGGTACCATGACGCCCGACGACAACGAGCTGCTCCCTGAAATCGGAGGTGAAGACCCGAAGCCCGCACAACCAACCACGCCGCCGGTAACGCCGCCGACCAAGCCCTCGTCGGTACCGAAACCTTCTACCAGCGGCACCACTTACCCGCCCGATCCGGTGCCGGGAGGTACCTGGACCCCGTCGACTCCGCCACCTCCTGTGGTGAACACTACCCCTTCCGATTACCCCGCTATTCCGGCGACACCCGTACCCGATGGTTATCACCAGGTTGTAAAAGGGGATACGCTTTACAATATTTCCAAACGTTACAACCTCACGGTCACCCGCCTCAAACAACTCAACAACATGACAGGCGACGAGATTCAGATCGGCCAGCGCCTGCGGGTTAAATAGAAATCAACATGTCCGACACCACTGAACAAAACCCTCGCCCTACGGACCCGGATCTGGCACGCCTGGAAGCCATGGCAAAACTGCTGGACAACCAGTTTTTTATCCCTGGCACAAACATCCGTTTCGGCTTGGACGGCATCATCGGGTTGATTCCCTACGCAGGCGACATGGTCGGTTTTCTGGTGTCGGGACTGCTGTTTCGCACGATGATGAAACACGGCGCCGGTCCCTTGCTAATGCTACAGATGATGGGCAATATTGTGCTCGACGCAGTGGTGGGCATTGTACCTTTCTTCGGCGACTTGTTCGATTTCGGGTTCAAGGCCAATCGCCGGAATGTGGACCTGCTGCGCCGTTATTATGCCTCCGGCAAACCGAAGCCCAGCGCCAAAACTTCCATTTTTCTGCTCGGCGTGCTCTTTTTTATCCTGTTCATCGCCATGCTTTGGGGTATCTGGAAACTGGGCGCCCTGCTGGCGGCCTGGGTGTGGGGTTTGTTCTAGTCCGAAGTCTGAAAGCAGTGCGAAGCCGTCAGTGCGAAGTGCGAAGTCCGTAGCGTACACCGTTTCCTTCTTTGAATTCTCAAGGGTGAAACGGTGTACGCTACGGACTTCGCACTTCGCACTGACGGCTTCGCACTGCTTTCGCACTTCGCACTGACGACTTCGCACTGATTTACCGTGCTTTCATCCGTTGTTTCCGGCCATTTATCCAACTATTTTCAACTCCGTTGCTGCCGGGTTTAACCTTGCACTCATTATCAGATAAAATTTTTAAACCGGAACATGAAAAACGCAGCGCCCAAACGAAAAAGAACCCTTTTGTATGTTTTAATCGGTGTGTTTGTGCTACTCATAGCCGCCGCAGTGATCAAGGGCAAGCAATCGCCAAAAGGCGAAGAGGTGAATGCCGAAGCAGCACAGCGCCGAACGATTCGGGAAATGGTGAGTGCCAGTGGCAAAATATTTCCGGAAACGGAGGTAAAAATCAGTTCCGACGTATCCGGCGAAATCATCGACCTGTATGTGAAGGAAGGCGACTCCGTTACCATTGGCCAGGTTTTGGCTAAAATTCGCCCCGACGAATACCAGAGCGCGCTCGAACAGGGCCAGGCTTCGGTGAACACGGCCCGAGCACAACGCGAAATATCTTCTTCCAATGTGCAGGGCAGCAACGCCCAGATCGAACAACTGAAAGCCGACCGGCAACGTGCGGTATCTCAACTGGAAGTAGCGCGCAACAGCCACCAGCGCAATGAAAAACTGTACAAGGAAGGCGTCATTTCCGCTTCCGAATTCGATACTTCCGTCGGCAATCTCCGCGCAGCGGAAGCAGCACTGGCTTCGGCAGATGCCATGCTCAAATCTTCCGAAAGCAGCCTCGCCAGTGCCCGCGAAAATGTACGCGTAGCCGATTACGGCATCAACAGCGCCAATGCACGCCTGAAAGAACTGCGGACCAGCCTTCAAAAAACGATTATCACGGCGCCCGTAAGCGGTATCGTCAGCAAACTCAATGTGGAAAGAGGCGAACGCGTGGTCGGTACCCTGCAAATGGCCGGTACCGAAATGATGCGCATCGCCAACCTGCGTTCTATGGAAGTACAGGTAGACGTGAGCGAAAATGATATCCTGAAAGTCAGCGTCGGTGACGAAACGGATATCGAAGTGGATGCCTACCTGGGCCGGAAATTCAAAGGTAAAGTGAGCGAAATCGCCAACAGCGCCACCAATTCGGGCACAGGCGCGGTATTGAATACCGATCAGGTGACCAACTTCGTGGTCAAAATCCGCGTGGATGCCAATTCCTATGCCGATATGATCAAAGACGGACGCCAGTATCCTTTCCGCCCGGGTATGTCTGCTTCCGTGGATGTGTTCACCAATACGGCCGACAGCACGCTTTGTGTGCCGCTGATTGCCGTAACCGCCCGCGACGAAGACGCTGATAAAAAGAAAACCGCGAAGACTGAAAACGCCGGTCAGCAAAATGAGAAAGAAACCGACCTGGACAATATCAAAGAGGTGGTCTTTGTCGTGACTGGCGACACGGTAGCGATGCGGGAAGTAAAAACCGGCATTCAGGACAACGATTATATTCAGGTGCTCAACGGCCTGCAGGAAGGCGATAAAGTGGTAACAGGGCCGTATGCAGCCATCGCCCGCAAACTGAAAGGCGGAGCCCGCGTGGTGGTCGTAGATAAAAAAGGAAAATCAAGCGACGCGAAAGCATCGACCGACTGATGTAACGCGGATTGCGCGGGTTTTTTAGCGGATTTACGCGGATTTGCATTACCCCGTAAGGTTATAAAAGCAATAAGGCGGCGACCTCAGGTCACCGCCTTATTGCTTTTATAATTTACCGCCTTCAAAAAAGCAGGATTGGGGAAAACGGAATAGCATAATACCTTCTCTCTTAGCAACAGATCAAATCCGCTAAAAAATCCGCGCGATCCGCGTTTCAGCGCACCCCGATAATCTCCACCTTCGCGCCTGTCAGTGCCGGATTGTACCAGCAATCGATGCCCTGCGCTTTCAATAGTTTCGCCTCTTCCTTGGCTTCTTCGGCAGTCGGCAGCCCTTTTACAATGTAGGCAGCGCCTTTGTCGCCACTGGGGCAGGTGCTTTCGGCATGCCATACCAGGTAAACGCCATCGACAGCGGGGGCATGCGTTACAGGAGTGTCCTTGCAGAATACGCCGAACTGGACGAAATACAACTCGTCCACCGGAGTGAATACACCGAAATGGATCTGGCCTTTACCGGCGCGTACGTCGCGGAAACGCTCCTGACCGTTCACCGTGACAGTGGTACCGGGGTCCGGCGCAATTTCGCTGACCGTGCTGTAGGTAACCGGACTCAGGTCGCCATTGGCAGGTGCTACGGATTTGGCGGTGGTGGCAGGAGCGCGTTTTTGCACCTTGGCAACGGCAGCAGCGCGACGGGAATCGGTCTGTGCAGGGAATGAAACCGTGGCAGCAGGCGTAGGCGTGGAGTAAGTAGCCGGTGCCGGAGCGGGTTGCGTACCTTTTTTAGGTACAAGCAAAGTGGTTTTTTGAGCGTTCGCCGTGAAAGCGAACAAACTCAGTAACAGAAAAAAAGTGCTTCTCATCGTAAGTAAAGCGAGTTCGTGAAATTTGTGCAAAATTACCGGTTTTTCAGGGAATTCAGACCGGCATGGCTAACGTTCATCCAGGGTCGGTTGGTATGTGGGGAATAAAATACCCGGCCTGTGTGAGGTGTTTTGTTTTTTCGTGAAGGGCGCTATCCTTTAGAGCATGTTGAGATTTTGCTGTTGAGGCGAAGCCTGGAAAATTTCATTTTGTAGCAAGGCAAATTTCGCAGTCGGATACGGGTAATCCGGCGAGAAATTTAACGCAGTTACAAATGAAATTTTCCGGCTGTAGCCCAACAAGTAAAATCTCAACATGCTTAGGAAACACCAAACACAAAAAACGATGCACGCTCAGCCCATGTCGGCATCCAACAATAATGCCTAAATTGAAAAATTGTCATGTATTTGCCACCGTATCCTGTTTTTCCGGTGCTTTACGCGCAACGAGTGGTTCTTCGGGAGGTAAAATCCGCTGATATCCCGGATATCGTGGAAATTTCCACGTACGACGGACAACGCGCGTCCAACCCGGAAGATGCCCGGAAGATGCTCGAAAAAATTGAACGCGACTACCAAAACAGCGATTCCGTGAACTGGGGCATCGCAGATCCTGCAACCAATGAGATCATGGGGACCTGTGGTTATTACCGCGGATTTAAAAATGGCACCGGCGAACTGGGTTGTATTCTCCGCCCCGCGTTTCGGGGCAAGGGGTTTATGAGCGAGGCGATGCAGGTGGCCGCGGGTTTCGGGATCCGGGAAATGGGGCTGCAACGGGTTATTGCGATCACTGGGAAAGACAACGGGAAGGCCATCTCTTTGCTGGAGAGGAGTCGGTTTGTTCTTATTTCGCAGGCCAATGCAAAAGGCCTGGAAGACATCCTTTCAGACTTGAAGGACGACCAATTGTTGTTTCTGTTTGCCGGCGTATAAACCGGCTTCGGAGAAGCCCGACATTTGTAGAAAGAATCAGGCGTTACCTACCGGCTTCGGAGAAGCCCAACATTTGTAGAACAACGCATGTGAGCGGAAAACGAGACTCGAACTCGCGACCCTCGGCTTGGGAAGCCAATGCTCTACCACTGAGCTATTTCCGCTAATATTTCTGCAAATATAACCAGGGAAAGAAATTACGGAAAGTAATTTCCGTGTTTCTCAAAACTCCGCCCCTGCCCCGCCGCCGCCAAACTGCCCACCGTCGAAACCTTCCTTTTTTACAGGCACAGGCGGACTCTGACTGGCAATCGTCTGCTCGATGAGTTGCTCTTCTATTTCCTGTAGCAAAGTGGCGTCTCCGTGGGCCTCATACGTGTAAGCGCCTTCGTTGGCCCGCAGGTAACGGATAGAAAAATAGGCGGTAGCAAAAAGGATCGCGCCGCCTGCTACGGCCGCCCACTCCCAGGGGAGCACGTGAAAATAATACCGGAAAGTAAAAATGGCGCCCGCCACCGTGCCGAGGCCCACGTCGAGGAGCAAGCGGTCTTTTTGCTGTATACCTGCAAAAATCAAGGCCGCAGGAACGCCGAAAGTAAATGCCCAGAAAAACCAGCCGAGTGGAATGCGCTCCAGTTGATACATATCCAGCGCCGCCTGCTGCACCACCCAGTAGTTGCCGCTGAGGTAAAGCGTCACCAGCGCAAGTAATTCCAGCAACCCCAACTGTTTGTGCCAGTGCCGCAGTGCATGGTTTCCCTGCCCGCGCCGCGCCAGCAAATAAACCGCCGCTGAAAATAGAATACCCGAAAACGGCAACAAGTAGACCGCCAGATTGGGCGCCCGCTCCACGAACGACAAAAGAATCAGCAATGAACACACGTACGCAGCAGCAGTCATGGCCCGGTCGAGGTAGCGGACGCTGCCCGCTACCAGAAACGGCCAGGCGATGCAATAGTAGGTAAGTTGGCCTGCGTCATAAGGCAGCGGCGCGCACAGACCCGTAATGATACATCCCACCCCGAAATACAGCAGCATGTCGTCGACGCCGCTTCCGAAGTGTCGGGCCGAGCGGATCGACCAGAATTCGAGCATCAGCAGGGCCAGCGCGCCGAAAAAGATAGACAGCGCGCCGAAACCATCGTCCGAATCGGCACCGAAAAACAAGGCAAACAACCCGATGGCCGCCGTGAGCAGGATCAGGCTGAAAAATGCCAGTCCAATGCGCACGAAAACGTTGGGTGAATAAAAATTCGACGGGTGGCGCTCCTGAATAAGTTTCCATTTTTCATTGTCGAACAAACCTTGCGTATGCCATTCGCCGGCAATATCCCGGATGCGGAGCGCATCCAGCCAGGTACGGTTATAGGCTATCATGGCCGGTCGATTTTGATGAAACGTTTGTAATTGATCAGGAAGAAAATAACGCCGGTGCAGGACAGCACGAAGTACAAAAGGTAGAACGTAAAGTCCAGGTTCAGGCTTTCCGTATGCGCGATCAGCAGGTACGTAATGCCGATGTATCCGTACACCACCGCTACAGTGAGGAAATAAAACGAGCCGCGCGTGCGGGCATACCACAGGAAAAAGCCGACGGCAAAACACAGCAGCGGGAAGTAAATAAGTTCCTGATCGAGGGCCATCATGCCCGCCAGGCAGGAAATCATGCCGATATGCACGCCGAAGTTGAGGTACGTGAGCGAAAAGTGTTTTTTAAAGTTGTACCGCTCGCTCAAAAAAGGCACAACACTGAGCACAAACCCCAGTAACACCCCTGTGAACACGATGGTAGCGCTGCTGAAATCGTTTTTGCTCAGCAATTCCTGCGGCGTCACGGTAATACCTACCCAGGAAGCGAGCGCGGTAATGCCCAGGGAAAGCACGCCCCGGTTGTCGAGCCAGTACGCCAGCCCAAAAAACAGCACCATTGGAATAAAGGTAGCCAGTCCGTACCGCGTGCCGAACACCTGGTACTGGTATTGCAGGTAACCTTCCATCACCAGAAATGTAAGGCAGCCGAGCAGCAGGATATAATCGTAATACGGCGTAGGGCTGATGGTTTCGCCCGTTGTAAACGCCCTTCTGTGCCGGATGGCATATGCAAAACAGAAAGCGCTGATGCCGCCGATCAGGGTGATCAGTGCGGCATGACCGATGGTATCGATGTTCTGATAAACCAGATATCCCAGACCGATATTCAGCAGTAAAACGCCGAGATACAGCAGGGTTTTCAACTCCCAGTGCAGGGAAAAAGGTCGCTGCGTTTCGAAAGCCTCGATTCTGGCGGCGTCTTCCGGTGTGATCAGTTCCTGTGCGAGCAGGTGTTGGCGTATATGAGGGTGCATAGGCATATTTGGTTATTAGTTATCAGTTATTAGTTATCAGGGGTTGGTAAGGGTTTATTACAACTAACGCCTGGCAATTACACGTAGAGTGGTCAAGCATTGGTTGTAATAAACCCTTACCAACCCCTGATAACTAATAACTGATAACCAATAACTAACCCCAAATGTAGCATAAATAACAAATCCTTCCACTGCCACAGGCAATGAAAGGATTTGCGGAACATAAAATGAGAGCGGCCAGATAGTATCTAAAGCGGGATAGTACTTCCCAGGCTGTCGCGCAGATCGGGAAAACCAGATAACGGCTTCGAAGCGTCACGGCCACCGCCCAGTTTGTTCATTTCGTCTTTGCCCAGCTTGGTGATGTCGTCATCCTCCAGGTCGTCCAAAGAACGTTTGGATTTATTTTCCTGGTCGTTGTGCAGGGCATCGTCTTTTTTGTTGCCAAATGGAAATCGCATGACATAGTATGATTTAAGGACGATATTGCGCACCAAAGGTAGTGCATTTTTAAAGTTATGCAACAAAGCCGCCCTGTTTTTAGAAGAACGGAAAACGGCAGTTTGCAGCACTTATTTTCATTCAGCGAAATTCTTGCCAGAATCCGGTCCGGCGCGGTTTTTTGCCGGTTCAGTGTTTAATTTCAAACGAACTGTCAGGTACCTTCTATTTTTAGGCGATTTTTCAACCGTTCCTCATGACTACGTTGCTCTTTTTGTGTTCCTTATTGTTGTGCCCGGGTCAATTATATCTGCCGGCACTGGTATATCGCTGCGATACCGGGAAAGTAATCCTCAAATCGGACGCCGCGCTGGAAATTATCGAAGCCCAAAGCAATAAGCTGCGCGGCGTGATCGATCTGTCGTCCAACAGTTTTGCCTGGACAGTCGATATCCGCTCCTTCGAAGGCTTCAACAACCGACTGCAACGCGAGCATTTCAACGAGAACTACATGGAAAGCGATAAATTTCCAAAAGCCAGTTTTGCCGGTAAAATCATCGAACTGGTCGACCTTCAAACGGACGGCACCTATTCCGTGCGGGCCAAAGGAAAAATTACCGTACACGGCATTGAACAGGAGCGGATCATCAAAAGCCAGGTGACCGTAGCCGGAAAACGTATTCACGTCACCTCTACTTTTACGGTGCCGCTCAGCGACCACAACATCAATATCCCCAGGATCGTATACCAGAAAATAGCCGAGGAAATTTCCGTGACGATTGATGCGGATTTGAAGGCGGCAGAATAACTTTTTGGTTGAGGAGTTGAGGGGTTGAGATTGTTTAGGGTGCTTCGCTCAGGTTACTCAAATAAGCCTCAACAAAGCACACTCAACAATCTCAACTTCTCAACCCCTCAACAACCTCCACCCCTCAACAATCAACATTCTCAACCTCTCAACAACCTCCTCACCATTCATCCTTTTCGTGAAACCATCCACCCTCATCCTCCTGTTGTTCGCAGCATTTTCCGCCCGGGCGCAAATGCCCGAGTTTCGGCTGCATCCGGTAAAAGAACTGGGTGAGGTGCACATGACGACGACCTTGCAGGACAGCCGGGGATGGATCTGGTGCGGTGCGCAGGGTGGTTTGTTTCGCTACGACGGCTTGCTTTTTCAACCCGTCCTGATGCCAGATTCCCTGGCCAACGTCCGTGTAACGGCGTTATCCGAATCCCAGGGCCGCATTTGGGTCGGCTTTCAGAACGGCTGTATCGGATACGTACCCATGACCGGCAATTTCCCATCCGTACTGAACGGAAGCCCGTACGATCAGCCGGCACAGTCGGCTTTGCTACAGGTGTGGCAGCCGGAAGAAGGGCTGCCTGCCCGGGCCATCACGTCTTTTGCGGAAGATACTTCCGGTGCCTGCTGGATCGGGACGTATGGAGAGGGCGTGTACGTGTGGAAAGACAATCGGATGTACCAGTTCAATATGGCCGACGATGGCCTGTCGAGCGATGACGTGTATGCCCTCAGCAGCGACAAGCACGGGCACGTCTGGGTCGCCACGGATGCAGGCATCAGCATTTGCTCCATGACTGGAAAAGGGCAAAAACACGTGCAACAAATCAGTGAAAAGAACGGCCTGCCCGATCAGATCATAACGGCGCTGACTCCTGATAATCAGGGCAATATGTGGATCGGTACCCACGATTACGGGGTTTGCTGCTACGATATTCAGGCGCAGCGCTGCAAATACCGCACACAGGACTGGCCTTACGGCCCGGTCACCAGCATCGTCGCATTCGGCATCCGGGAAGTGTGGATCGGTACGGAACGCAACGGCCCCGTTCGTTTTGAATCGGCCGGCAGTCTGCTATACGAGTTGCCCGCTGAAAACCCGCTCCGGTATGCCAAAATTCAGAGCCTGTACAAAGACCGGGAAGGCCTGATCTGGACAGTAACCGACAAAGGAGCATTGTACAGCGCACAAGCCATGCTGGGATTGCTCAAACCGACCTTCGGCAACACCCAGGCTGTACTGGTCGACAGCAGGAACCGCTTGTGGGCAGGCTGTCAGCAGGGACTTTTCCTGAAAGAAAAAAACACCTTCAGACAAATTCTTCCGCAACCCGAAAACATCATTTCCCTGTGGGAATCGCCGGAAGGTGAAATCTGGGCGGGCTCTTTTGGCAACGGCGTATTCATTCTCAATGCAGCCGGAAAATTGCTGCGCCGGCTACAGGAAAAAGACGGCCTTGCCAATGGCAGCGTACTGTCTATTGCGGGCAATGCCCAGCGGGTGTGGCTGGCTACCCTGGGCGGTATTACGGTGTTCGATCCGCGCCGGCATACGTTCCTCAGCGGCCTGCCCGAGATATCTGCCCTGGGCAATAGTTACATCTACAAGGTTTTTGCCGACAGCAAAGGGCGCATCTGGTTCGGCACCGACGGCGAGGGACTTCGGATGCTCGAAAACAACCAGGTACAGACGTTTACTTTTGCCGACGGAATTCCACTCAAAACGATTTACAGCATCACGGAAGACAACAAGGGCGATATCTGGTTCAGCACCGACCGCGACGGGCTTTTTTCTATAAAAAATGGAAAATTCCGCCACTATTCTACCGCCAATCACCTGCATAGCAACAAAATAACGGGCCTCGCCGTCAGCGGCAACGGCAACATTGTAATCGGATACGACGACGGATTCGACTTATTGAATCCGGAACGGGTAGATCACGCCGTTTTCTGCGAATTGCAATCCAGCCCTGTAGAAGTAAACCTCAATGCCATGCACCGCGACCCGTCGGGTAACGTCTGGATCGGAGCAAGGCAGGGCATCATCCGCGTGGCAGCGTTCGACGAAAAATTTCTCGACGATCCGCAACCCGACATTACCGCCGTTTCGGTGCTCATGCGCTCGGTCGACCTGCTGAAGCAGCAAAATTTCCGGTACGACCAGAATTATTTCATTTTCAATTTTACCGGCCTGTGGTACACCAGCCCCGAATCGGTGCGGTACCGGTACCGGCTCGACGGCTTCGACCCCAACTGGAAAATTTCGAAGGATCCGCTGGCATCTTATCCGAACCTCCCGCCCGGCAAATACACCTTCCGGGTGCAAACCAGCGAACACGGCAATTTCGATCAGGTGCCCGAAACCTCCTGGTCTTTTACCATTCAGCCGCCTTTCTGGGCACAATGGTGGTTCATTCTGTTGTGCGTGTTGCTGGGAGGCGCGCTGTTCTACGGGTTTGTTCGGGTGCGCGAAGCCCGGCTGGGCCGCGAAGCGCAATTGAAACGGGAAAATGTGGAATCGCAGTTCGCTGCCCTGAAAAGCCAGATCAACCCGCATTTTCTGTTCAACAGTTTTAATACGCTCATCACGATCATTGAAGAAAACCCCAAAATAGCGGTGGAATATGTGGAGCATCTGTCCGATTTCTACCGCAGCATGATGGCCTACCGCGAACGCGATTTTATCACGCTACAGGAAGAAAGAGAACTCGTGGAGAGTTTCCATTTCCTGCTGAAAAAACGCTACGAGGACGGCTTTCACCTCATCGACCGGCTCAACGGACAAGAAGGCCTCGTAATGCCGCTGGCCCTGCAAATGCTGGTGGAAAATGCCGTGAAACACAACGTGATTTCCGCCTCCCGACCACTGACCATTGAAATATTCGTAGACGCCGATAATTACGTGGTGGTCAGAAATAACATCCAGAAAAAGATAAAACCCGAAAACAGTACGCATTTCGGCCTGCAAAGCCTGATTCACCGCTACCGACTGCTCGGCGAACGCCCGGTGATTGTGGAGGATGATTCGACGTATTTTACGGTGAAGGTGCCGGTGAAGAAGGTGAGTGGTGAATAGTGAGTTGTGAATAGTGAGTTGTGAGTGGGCGGCGCTTTTGATTTGAAATTGGAATCAGGATTGTATGAAAGATTTTGTTCGGCTACGCCTCTCGTGGGGGATGGGGAACGCGGATTGTGCGGATCATGCGGATTAAAATGGATTTTGAGTGGCCTTGCGGCCACTTCGTTTTGATATTTTACGGATTAAAGCCGCCTCCGGCGGAGTGAATATTCAAGGCATAAACATGAAATAATGGAAGTGACAGATGTTGTTTTTTCTTCGCTTTAAAGGATCAATTGGATCTACGTCCCGCCGAAGGCGGGATTGAATCCATAAAAGATCAAAAGGAAGTGGCCGCAAGGCCACCAAATAATCCGCGAAATCCGCATGATCCGCACAATCCGCGTCCCCGTCTTCCTATGAGAGGCGTAGCCGAACAAAATCTTTCGTATAATCCTGGTAAAAACCCGTTAAACCCGTTTCAATAAGTTTAAAAGTTTCCCCCACTCACAACTGACAATTCACAACTCACAACATGAAAATTCTCATCATCGAAGACGAAAACGCTGCGGCCCGCCGGCTGGAAAAAATGCTGGGCGAAATAGCCCCCGAAGCGGTTGTGATCGACCGGCTCGACAGCGTGGAGACGGCCGTAGTGTGGTTGCAGAACAACCCGCAGCCCGACCTGATTTTGCTCGATATCCACCTGGCCGATGGCGCCAGTTTTGAAATATTCGAACACGTGCACGTCACGGCGCCCGTTATTTTTACCACGGCCTACGACGAATACGCCATGAAAGCCTTCAAGGTAACGGCCGTCGATTACCTCCTGAAACCCATTAAAACCGCCGATCTGGCTGCCGCACTCGAAAAATACAAACGCGTATTCCTGACTGCCACGCCTCCCAATTACGACCCGCTGCTGGATAACCTGCGCAAACAGGATCCCGGCGGCACCTACCTGCGGCGTATGCTGATCCGTTTCAGCAACAGTTACAAACTCGTGGAAATGGGCGACGCCGCCTATTTTTATTCCAAAGACAAGATCACGTTTGTGGTTTCGCGCAGTTCCGGCAAACGTTTCCCGGTCGATTACCCGCTCGACAAACTCGAAAACCTGCTCGATCCGGCCGTTTTTTACCGCATCAACCGGCAGTTTATCGTCAACGTCGCTTCCATCAAGGAAATGCACTCCTATTCCAAAAGCCGGGTGAAAATCGACCTGGAACCCGCCGCGGATATGGATACCATCGTGAGCACCGAACGCTCGTCCGATTTTAAAAAATGGCTGGTGGGTGAGCGCGTCTGACGGTGATTCTGACTATGATTTTAATATGATTTATATGATGGCCATGATTACGTGAGTGGATAATCATGGCCATCATATAAATCATACTAAATCATAGTCACTTTTGTGGAACCTTTCCTGAAAAATCATTGTGAACTTTACACAAGTTGTCCTGTTGTATTAACTTTACAGCAATTACTTCTTGTTAAAAGTGGATTTTCAGGTAAACTGGCCCTGAAAACGTTGATATTCAGTCAGTTATCGATGTCTTACCAGCCATCTGACCGAACTTGAACTTTGAAAATGGCGATTTATTCGATTCGGGACCTGGAGCGTCTGACAGGTATCAAAGCGCACACCATTCGGATATGGGAGCAGCGCTATAAACTTGTTGTTCCGCACCGCACGGAAACGAACATTCGCTATTATACGGATGAAGAACTGCGACTGCTGTTCAACATCGCTTTGCTGAACCGGCAGGGTTACAAAATCAGCAAACTGGCCGGCATGCCGCACGATAAAATCGCCGGCCTCGTTTCCGAAATTGCGGAAACCAACAACAGCCACAACACACAGATCGACGCCATTACCCTCTCCATGATCGACATGGACGAGGCCAGTTTCGAACGCATTTTTTCCGCTTACGTGTGGGAAAACGGGTTTGAACGAACCATGGTGGAACTGATTTATCCATTCCTGGATAAACTCAACATCCTCTGGCTCACCAACAGCATCAGCGCCGCGCACGAAAAATTCATTTCCAACCTCATCCGGCGCAAACTGATGGCCGCCATCGACAAAGAACCCGTCGATACGCAGGACGACACCCACAGTTTCGTGCTCTACACGCCCGAAGGCGAAACGCAGGAACTTACCCTGCTTTTTATGCAATACCTGCTGCGCACACGCGGTTTCAAGGTGATATATCTCGGCGCCAATACCTCGCTCAACGATATCCGCGATATCAGCCACACGCTGAAACCTTCCTATATTTTTACGATTTTGCAGGAGCCCCTTCCGCGCCAGACCATTCAGAATTACGTGGACACGGCTTCCCGCTCGGTCAATGGCAGCGAACTGCTGCTCACCGGCGCACAATTGTTTATCAATCCGGTAAAACTGCCGCAGAATGCGAAGGTGCTGAACGGCTTGCCGGATACGTTGCAGTTTCTGGATAATTTGCCGGCATAGAGGAGGTTGTAGATCGTTTTTATCTTACTACGGTTAATTTTATGCTTTTCAGTGTTTGTCCGTCTTCGGATAACCGCAGCACATACAAGCCCCTAGGTAGCTGCGTAGTGTCAATGATATGGGGTCCAATATTCTTGAACGTCTCGGAAAGGACTGTCCTTCCTGTCAAATCAACTAATTCCAGATTAAATATTGCGTCCTTTGAGAAATTGATACTCAACGTTATTTGATCTGATGTTGGATTTGGAAAAATTTCAATCCGATCTAAATCGAAGGTTCCTTCCACACCTGAAATCACTTCTGTATAAATCGTATCGCAAGGGTAATCGACAAATTCGTAATAGGCATCTGTAGATTCAAAACAACGCACACCGCCGCAAATGCACCGTTCAAAAATATCCGGTAAGGGTATGAAAAAATAGTAATTGCCGATCCCTTCTATAATTGTATTCCCCCAGTCGGCCGATTCACCGTAAGTGATATACCAAACTTTTAAGGTATCCTCGTTACGCACCATAAATCCAACGGAATCTACCAAAACGTTGATGGTCGTATCACCATTGCCCAATGCGAAATGAGGCATTTCTATATCCCAGGAGTCGCCTGCCTCCGCTGTAAAATCATACAATAAATTGAACCTGTTATTGTCGCCATCCCACCGAAAGATGGAGTCATTCTGGCTGTACACGTAAAAAGTAAAATTAAAGGCTGGCTGTAGACCTATGATCTTTTTACACAACTTCCCTTCGAAGACCTCTTCACTGACAGATTCCATTACATAAGGCATATACACTGTTGAATTAGGCATTACTCCCGGGCTCGCTTCCGTATAGGTCCATTTTGTACCTACTTGTGCAAAATCGGACTGGCCGGACGCATGAAACGAAGAGAAAATAATCCCAAAAAAGGATAGGAAGAAGTGGTTTTTCATTTTGGATCTAGTGTTGAATGATGATTTTGTTTCTTGCTCTTATCACTCCATTTTCATATAGAACCAAGATATAATAACCTGACAGGAGTAGGCTGATATCTATTTCTTCCTGCTCGCCAGGCTCATTTAAAGGATGTTTGACAGCCACACGCCCGACTGCGTCCCATAATTCGAGGCGCATTGTTTTGACGTTTGCGAGAGCAGGTAAATTTACCTTCAATATATCATTAGCCGGGTTGGGCGCCACCTCTAGCCACTGTAAAGGTTCAGGGTGCGACGCTTCCGGCGCAGCCGTGATGTATTGAAGCCCGCTCGGGCAGCCGGAATGGAGGCAGCCTTCATGATCAGTGATGAGTAGCACCATATTAATATTTCGATCTACATTTATTCCTATGCTGGGAATACTATCCTCCACATCGCCTACGCAGACGATGTTGCCGTCTGTATTCTCGATGATGTCATAAAAAAAGATGGGCGACCAGGGCCTTTGCAAGGAATCCGAAAAATATCGCTCCCAAAGAATATCGCCTTCGTGAGTGGCCCGAAAGAGCCAGCCTTTTTCCTGACCGCCGGAGGCCTCATAGTTGTACCCGCCGGCGATAATATCGCCATTAGATGCTGTAATCAGGCTAAATATGCTGCGCAATCCATAGCGATCGAAACGCACTTCACGTTGTTTGATGCCACTTGGATCCATAATGTACAAGGAGGAAAAGTTCGGGATTGTGACATTGGGTATCCAAGGAAAACTATCGTTGGCCCACGCCACGGCAAAACCTCCGTTGTGCAGCAGTGTAGCCATAGGTTCCTGCTGTTCGCCGGAATTGGTGTAGTTATCTACATCCTTGCGCCAGACTAAGTTGCCATTATAATCGACTTTGGCCATACTGGCGGTGTAGTCATAGGAACCCGGATTATTGTTTACATACACATACGTTGTAATCAATACGTGACCATCTTGGGTTTTGATCATATTGCCATTGATACTTTGTGGTACCTCATCAGGTATGACCTTGCTCCACAGCAGTGTACCGGATGTATCTGTTTTTAAAAGGTATGTGCTTTTGGAACTGGCATACAGCAAGTAGTGCTGCCCATCGTCAGTTTCAACTACACCGGCGCCGTAGTAGTTGCCATTTCCGGTGGCGTTACTGTAATACTGCGACCAGATTACATTCAAATCCGCATCCATTTTAATCAGGAAAGTACCCATTTTTCCTATTTCTGTATTAAACCACTCACCAGTGAACAGGATATAGCCGTCGTGGGTGATAAAATGCCCACCACCTTCTGCAATTAATAAATCATTATATGGGCCTTCCAAGACGGTTTCCTTAACTGAATTGCCTGCCATGTCCAGTTTGATTAGTCGTTGGCTTCTGCCGGGTATTTCATCTGAAAATCCGTCGATCAAGTAATAAAAGCTGTCGACTTGGAAAATGTTGGTGGCTTTGTCGTTTATATTGTGATTGTTAGGGTAGGGATCGAGTACCTTGAAGAAAGAATTAGTCTGGGTAGCGGCAGGTATTATTCCCAACAACCACCCAACTATGAAAAATATCTTTTCCATGCGTTGTGGCAATAGTAGTGCGTTCAGACAGGTGACGCCTGCCTGAACGCAGTTAGAAATAATATTAATGCTGGATCACTACCCGCTGCCGGGCTGTTGCCTTTCCGTCCTGATACAACACAAAAACATACATGCCTTCCCGCCAGTTTTCTACAGGCAGGGTTGCGCTACCGCCCGAAGGCACCTGCAAGGTATGTACGAGGCTGCCTGTCACCAAATCAAAACAGTTCACCTGCATTTCGGCAGCAGCAACGGAGGCCTGTGGAATTTGTATTTGCACTGCGTGGTGAGCCGGGTTGGGCGCTATGGAGAAATGCTCGTCTCCCGAGGACAGCTGTTGTTGTGGTTGCAGGGGCGCGCTGCGTTCCTTTTCTTCTTTTTCAAATTCCAGCGGCGCAGCCATGAACACCTGGCCTTTCAGCAACCCGAGGAGAGTTTGGGCATATCCCGATGACTGCCCGGCTTCCCGGGCTATGTTGTTCAGCAGTACGCTGTCGGCAGCACTTAGGGTATATGCGCTGGTAGTCAGACGGGCGAGGTTGATGGTTTGTACCTGTACAAACCGGGTATCGTCGGTACTTTCAATCGGCATAGCCTGCAATACTGAAGCGGCAGCCGCGTATTGTTTTTGTTTCACTTTTGCGCCGAACAGGCGGCGGCGATTATATGGATTCAGGTCTTCATTCAGCAGCGTTTCTACCTGCGCCCACTGGTTGGCAGCCCGGTATTGGCGTATCAGTTCGTCGGTAATGTATTCGCGGCGGGTAGTCAGCAACCCAACGTTGGCGGCAAGGGCATCGCGTGTCGACTGGGCGCCGTTCTGGGCGACCGCATTGAGTTGTGCTAATTTGGCGGCGGATATTTTGCCCTGTAGGGAAGCGCGCAGGGAAGCACTTAGCGGCGAGTTCTGCTCCAACAGAAGTTCTTTTTTCCCCGTCGTCATGGCAGTGTTGTTGGCAATGGCGGTTAGCAACGCTTCCGACAGGTAGGGGCTGGCGGCGCTCAACTGGTTGTAGGTTGTTTCACTCGATCCGTTGTTTTGCAGGGCTGTATAGAGCGTCGCTGCATTGCCCGCCTTAAGCAATTCCGTTTTTTGCGACAGATCTGCCCGTAATGCCCCTAGGCAGGGTTTGGTTTTGCAGAATTCGTTTTCGGGGCCGTCGTCGCAGTCTGTAGAATTGCCTCCTGTCTGTTTGTTTTCAAAATTACTAGCTGTGATTCCTGCATTGCAGGCGTCTCCCTGACCACATTTAGGTTTCAGGCGAGCATCTATGTTCGGGTCAGGGTGGAAATATAGGAAAAAGGCAGTAACGTTTGTAGGTTCTACAATGCTGTTGGTTTTGATATTTTCCTCCTGCCCGTGCGTGAAGAAATTGAATCGTGCAGCCCCGGTGGTTCCCTGTTGCGGAATCTGGCCGGCCGTGATAGTCGGTAATGCAGGGGGTATCGGCTTGTTCGAATGTCCGTCAATATACAGGTCGTGGTACACCGTGGAAAAATCTTCTTGCCGGAAATTAAAGCCCATATTTTTACCAACGATATTGATTCCGGCCAGGGTACTGTTATATGTATTGCAATTGGTTGTATTAGAAAAGATGTCGGTATTGTCCAACCGATTACCCGCTGTCGTTTCTGTAAAAATGTTGTTTAAAATATTACTCGTGACCGGGCCTTTTGCTTCTATATCAAAATCAAAACTGGAGAAATCATTTTTCTCAATCTGCATTCTGCTATTGGCTGTAGCCTGCACCCCCACGGCATTTTTGACAAACACGTTCATATCTGTGCCGGAGTTGCCGGGCAGTCCGATCTGCACCTCTCCGTTGAGCGGCATAGTAGCGCCGGTGCGAATAGCGATATCTGCCCCTTCAAAGGAATTTCCTTTGGTGACGGAGAAAATAGCATCGGTGGCATAAATACCTGTTTCTGCCGCCCCGCCTGTGGTATTTGATTCGAATAAAAACTGGCAATCCTCGAAACTCAGGCCGTCCGTACCCCAGATGGTTGCTCCGGCATAAGAATATCGGTCTGCGGTGCGGATAAACTGTGCATTTTTAAACCGGCTGTTGTTTAAGGAAAAGTCATAAGCCATAAACTCTACCCCCTTTCGGCAGTTGCGGAAAGTGCCGTTTTCCACGTCCACCACGCCGCCCCAATAGGCTGGGTCGTCGTCGAAAGGGCTTTTTTTCGTCGTGATACCCACCACGGCTTCTTCGATAAAGCCGCCGTTTTTCACAATGACGATGCCCGATTCTGTTGCGGCAGGTGTGGCTGTCGCAAGGGGTTGAGCCATAGCGGCATTGCCGTTCACAGCGATACCACGCCAGTACTCGTTGTTCCCGCAGGTATTGGCTTTGGTGATGGTGCCGCCGTCGACAATGAGTTTGGCGCCGCGCTCCACAGTGATGGTGCCGTTATAGGGTAATAACAACCCGCAGGTAACGGTGAGAGATCCGCCGGTTTTGACAACCACATTGGAATACAACCGCATGTTCAGGTCCCAGGTTTCGGTACCGGTGACAAGGCGGTCGGAGGTCGTTGCGCCCGGTTGATTGTATACTTCTGTGCAGTCGACAAACTGGCGAAGACTGGACACAGCTAACCGTCGATGCATACGGGATACCTGTGTCGTACTAAGTGCTGCTCTTAAAGAGGAGCCCCAATTAGTCGTCATAAGGTTGTTTTGGCAACTTTCGTGGTACAAACCGCAAGAATGCCCAAATTCATGTGCAAGCGTTCGTCCTTCTGCAATAAGCCACTGAATGGAAGTTTCAAATGGAACACCGCCAGGCACTACTGTTTCCGGATGGTTTTTAAACCATACATATTTCATGTAAAAATTGGGGCAATGTATGCGAGAAGATTTTAGCAGATTGACATCATCAGGAAGTGGTGCACACCACCAATAAGGCATACCTGCTGCTTGAGGGTTATTGATAGTACCTAAAGTAACCAATTGATTATAAATATTGCCACTAACAGTAAGGTACACATTAATAGCATTGGGATAATTTTGGTACATCTGTGCATCCAAAGTGTTTAGATGCCAGTTGGGTTCATCGGGGCATTTGAAATTAGTTATAGTATTACCTGATACGACTGGAGGTGTATTGTCTGCATTCCATGCATATTCATCTACAATATCGAAAATCCAATTTGGAACAATTTCTATCTTGGAACTTCCAAATAAAACACCACAACTGGGGGGGATAGGGCCGGGTGATGATGCCCATAGATTATTTAATGATTCGTTACACTCTGCCAGCCATTTATTTAAAAAATCCTTATGTTCAGGAATGTCTTGAAAGTTGCCGGGGTCGTCTCCTGGTTTCTGTAGAATGATAAAATTTGCATGTATCTTAATAGGTCTGGCACTGATAAGTGGAAGGTGTTTCGACTCATTAGTCCAATAGGCAGAGGTGTTCCCACAATTAGAAGACTGTAAAATTGTCGACGAAGAAGCGGAATTATCCATAAATCCACATGATGCAGGCACGGGATCAGATTGACTAAAGAGTTGCAGAGGTGCCATCAAACTCAATAAAATAATAATTGTAATGTAGGCTCTACAGAGAGAGAGAGAGAAGGGTTCATTTCGTAAATTTGTTTAATATGAATTTATAAGAATACCTATCTTTTGCCGGAGATTGGCGCAGATACCCGATGGCGAGAATACAGTATATGAATAGGGAGACAAAGCGTGTAGTGCCCCTTATTGGAAAAAAAGTGGATTAAGATAACCCTGTCAGGTTGTATCGCTAACAAAGATAATCCGGATTCGTATTTAGTATCCTGAATGTTTGAAAATTGTCAAAAATTAGCAAATGATAAGTGTCGGGATGATCAGGACACTCGCCTACTTCCCCTGCCCCGCCGCCGTCCGTTTCCGATTCTCCTTCACCTGTGAAATCGCCTGCACCAGGCTGTCATCCTTTTCGGAAGTATCCTGAATTTTTCCCAGCCATTTTTCCGCTACTTCGGGCCGGTTGGCATGTACGGCCAGGATGCTGCACAGCGACAGCACCGCATCGTCGAGGGTACGCAAGCCCGACGATTTTCCGCTTTTTTGAAGCGCCGAAAGGCTTTTGAACGGTTGGAAATCGGTATGTCCCGAAATCATATCACCTTTTGTAAATACGTAATGCACGTCGACCTGGATGGAGTCGTCCACTTTTTCAAACTGGCCCCAGATGACAAGATCGGCGTTGCATTCCTTGCCTTTTTGTTCGGCGTGTACAAAATCGAGCATACCATTGGCCCGGGCGCCCGGCGCGATTTGCACGTCGGTCGACATGTTATTGCTCATCGTCAACTGACGGATGCGCATCTGAATGCTCAGCGAGGGTTTGATCAGCGTATCGCCGCTCAGACTCAGGAAAGGAATCAGCATAATGCGATAGTCGGCAGGCCTGAATTGCGGGCAGACTGGTTCGGCGGTCTTGGCTGCCAGGCCGGCCGCTTCCGGTTTTCGGAACAGGAAAAACGCCGCTACGGCAATAATTGCCAGTGCGGCTCCACCGATCCACATCCACGGGATGCTCCGACCCGCGCCGGGCACCGAAGTGCGCGTAGAACGCCCGGCTACCAGATCATCCATCGCCAGGAGCAACGTATCGTTCACCTTGGAATACTCGCGTTGGGCCTCCTGAAACGCCAGAATACCTTTCAGTTCCTGTTGTTTGGCGGCATTGTAGTTGGCCTGCACCACGCGAAGCGTCCGGAGCAGTTCGGTCTGTTTGCCCTCCGCTTCCAGGTAAGTGATCAGGGTGTGAAGGGCGGCGCCGGTTTCTCCCTGCTGGAGGTGCTGGCGGACGGATTCGAAGATTGGGTGGGCGGACATGTTCAGTTGGTTGTTTAGATTGTTGAGGTTGTTTAGATTGTTGAGTAGTTGAGGGTGCTTCGCTCAAACGTATTCGAATATCTTGAGCAAAGCAGCCTCAACAATCTCAACCTCTCAACAACCTCAACCAACTACAAAAGTGATTCATTTCCCCAAAACCGCCAACACCTTTTTTTACACCTCCAGCGCCTTCAAGCAACGGATCAGGCTTTCGCGCCAGTGCGGAATTTCCACGCCCAACTGCGTTTTGATTTTCAGTTTGTTCAAAACGCTGAAAGGCGGGCGTTGCGCCGGCGTCGGGTAGTCTTCGGTTTCGATGGGAAATACCCGGCACGGCATGTTCCGGATTTCAAAAATGGCCTGCGCAAAGTCGTACCAACTCGCGACGCCCTCGTTGGAGTAATGCCAGACGCCGGTGAGGTGTTCGACAGGGATTTCGGCGCACTGCACCTTATCGATGATTTGGAGAACCGCCAGTGCGAGGTCGGGCGCGTAGGTCGGGGTGCCGATCTGATCGAATACGACATTCAGCACGGGACGTTCGGCGCCGAGGCGCAGCATGGTTTTAACGAAATTGTGCCCGAATTCCGAGTACACCCAGGAGGTGCGAATGACCATAAGCCCGAATGGGTGCGTGTTCAGGGCCGCGCGCTCGCCCTGCAATTTGGTGCGGGCGTACACACCTTTCGGGCTAAAGGCATCGTCCTCCGTAAACGGCCGGTTTTGATTACTATGGTACACATAATCAGTGGAAAAATGGATGAGCGGGATGCCGGCGGCGGCACAGGCGCGGGCGAGATTTTTTACGCCCGTCACGTTGATACGTTTGGCCTGTTCGGGTTCCGATTCCGCTTTATCGACGGCCGTGTAGGCGGCGCAATTGATACACCAGCGGATAGAATGGTGTTTGAACATGCGTTTCACCGCCGCGTGGTCGGCAATATCGAGTTCGCCGGAGCCGGCAAAAATGAATGACATTTCAGGGAAATCGGCCGAAAGTTTGCGAAAACACTGCCCGAGTTGTCCGCCGGCGCCTGTAACGAGGATCATACGTAGTTTTTGATGGCAAATATACAAGTCTGAAAGCAGTGCGAAGTCTTCAGTGCGAAGTGCGAAGTCCGTAGAGTGTGCCGTTTCACCCTTGAGAATTCAAAGAATGAAACGGCACACTCTACGGACTTCGCACTTCGCACTGAAGACTTCGCACTTGTAAGGCTTATTTCAGGACCCAAAAAGCCTTATTCTCCGCCCACATGGCTACCACACCTTTACCTTC
>Ga0209717_1001199_pt1 | contig 29013 bp, 25 predicted proteins | sample AD_UKC048_MetaG_FD_184418 | JGI IMG/M metagenome (GOLD analysis project Ga0209717, IMG submission 184418) | Active sludge microbial communities of municipal wastewater-treating anaerobic digesters from USA - AD_UKC048_MetaG (SPAdes) (version 2) | ecosystem: Engineered > Bioreactor > Anaerobic >...
AAGGCATACGACAAGGTCTTGCTGCCCATGATCAACCATGTTGTGGAGGTCGAGGGCCCTGTGCTCGATGCCGTGCTGGCGCGCCGCATCGCCAGGGCCCACGGATGGCAGCGCACCGGGGCGCGCATCCAGGAGCGTGTCGTTGCACTGGCGGCTTCTGCCCACCGCGGTACAACCGAGGAGGTCGGGGCCTTCTTCTGGCCATCCCGCCTGGAGCCAGGGTCCGCGGTGAGGTTCCGGCGTGCGACGGAAGACAGCACTCGCTCGGTGGACGAGGTTTGCCTGCCTGAACTCGTTGCACTGGCTCAGGACGTGTTGTCCAGCGGGCTGAAGGCCGAAGCGGCTGTCCTGGCGATGGCGCGAGAGCTGGGGTTGCAGCGCCTGAGGGCCACCAGCCGCAGCCGCTTTGAGGCCGCGATGGCGCAAGCACAGGCAGAGGTTAGATGACTCGAGCTGTCGCCGCGCCCAGCAACGACACGTCCCGAAAGGTGTTCTTATCAGGACGTCATTTGGCACCATGAAAATCGGCCAGCCGAACCGGTCCAAGCATTGATGCGGTGTGCGGCGAAGAGGCGGCGGTCATGTGTGCGCACTTCGGCGGGGTACCCGACCGTCGCTGATCTCGGGCGGCCGCTCCCCGGGGCTTCGTCGGAGTTACTTCAGCAGAGTGCGATCACCGGATCAGGCCGGCCCACTTGCGTGACTCGCGTTCGATAGATTCACGGAGTTCTTCGGGCGATCCGCCCACCGCCTCGATGCCCAGAGACTGCAGCTTGGCTCTGACCGCAGGCGTTGCGAGCGCAGTCCGGGCCGCACGCTGCCAGCGCGCCAGCATCTCCGGCGGCGTGGCCGCGGGCGCGAGCATCGCGAACCAGGCCGTCGCCTCGAAGCCCGGCAGCCCGGATTCGGCTAGCGTCGGCAGTTCTGGCGCGATGGACGTGCGTTGCAACGATGACACTGCGAATGCACGCAGACGACCTTCGCGAACCAGCGGCATCGCAGTTGCGATGTTGGCAAAGAGCAAGTCGACGCGTCCTGCTACGACATCCGGCAAAGGACTCTGGTTCGACGGCACATGGGTCATCTCGACGCCCGTCATCTTTGCCAGCAATTCGCCGGCACGGTGCGATGACGTTCCGACACCGGCCGACGCGTAGCTGATCCGGCCAGGCGGCTGCAGGCGCAGCCAGGCCAGCCAGTCTGAGAAGTTCCGAGACTCGGTGTCGACACCCACCACCAGCACATTGGGCGTGACAACGAGGCGCGAGATCGGCGCCAAGTCGCGCTGAGGGTCGTAGCGCCGCACACGGTTCGGGTCTGGCATCACCAGAGCCGCGTCGCCGGACATCACGACCGTGCGGCCATCGGGGGCAGCGTTCGCGACATGCGTTACCCCAAGCATTCCGCCGGCACCAGGCAGGTTCTCTATCGTCACCGGCGCCCCAAATTCCCCGGCTAGTGGATCGGCGATTGTCCGGGCGACGATGTCTGGTGCGGAGCCCGCCGCAAAGGGAACGACGATGCGCACTGCCTGGCCCCCCTGTTGTGCGACGGCGGCGCCGACCAAGGTGGAGAGCGCTGTCAAGATAACACTCCTACGATTGATGCGGTGCATGGTGCAACTCCGGCGTGTGTTGACATGGTGCGGCACGAGTGTGCGGGGTGCAGCGGCGGCGTGGTCTTGGGCTTTTCTTAAGTTCGGGTCTGCTTGCGAGCTATGGGAGGATGCATTCACAGCCGTGTCCACGTCACCACCGCGATGATGACCACACACATCAGGGCATTGCCACCGCTGGCTGCTATGGCCGCGTTGCAGCGGCGGCCGTTTTGCTCCCACAGCCAGGCCGCCATGGTCGAGTTGCCGCCGAAGAAGGTGAACCAGGTCAGCAACGAGTGCTGGCTGGAGTCTCCACTCGCCAAGACCGCCCAGATCGTCGGCAGGTAGGCCAGCACGCGCGCTGAACTGAACAGCGTGAACAAGGCTCCCAGCGCCGCCAGGTATCTGCTGCGTGCGATCGCCGATGGCTGCGAGGGGACGCGGGAGACCATGCCGTTCGTTGTCGATGCCGTGCAAGCTTGCGGGCCGGCAGTTCGTCGAATCGTGTCCATGGCGTGTCTCCTTTGCGAGGTGTGCTGCCAGTGTGGGAGACAGAGCACTGGCGTAGTTTTGGGGTTTTCTTAAGATGCAAGCAGGAGCCGCCTTGTCCTACGACCTACCCGAAGCCTCGCCACCCCCCTTCACGATCGGCGCGTGGACCGTGCACGCGATGCACGACCGAGTTGAACGTGATGGCCAATCGCACAAGCTCGAGCCACGCTTGATGCGCCTGCTGCTGACACTGGCCCGCGCTGGCGGCGCAGTGGTGCCGGCAGCTTCGCTGCTGGCCACGGTCTGGGCCGGTGTGGTCGTCACCCCCAGTTCGCTGTACGAGAGCATTTCGCGACTGCGCAAACTGTTGGGGCACGACGAACACGGCCACGAGGCGCTCGAATCGGTGCCCCGCAAGGGCTACCGGCTGCGCTGGCCGGTATCGATGGGAAGTTCGCCCGGCCTCGGTGAAAGGTCCATCGCCGTGCTGCCCTTCGAGGCGGTCGATCTGGATGATGCGTTGCAGTTCATCCCGCAAAGTCTGGTGGACGGCCTGATTGGCGAGTTGTCGCGCCAGCCCGAGTTGGCCGTGGTCGCGCGCGGCACGATGATCGAATATGCACGGCGGCGCGAGTCTCCCGTTTCGCTGGGTCGGCACCTCGGTGTACGTTCTGTGATCGACGGACGCATCCGCCGCTGCAGCCCGGGGCTGCTCTCGATCGAGGCCGAGCTGATCGACGTGCCCAGCGGGCGGCAGACCTGGGCCGAGACGATCGAACTGCCTGACAGCCACTGGTCGCAAAGCGCGGCGTGGGTGGTCGGCCGGCTGGCACGCGCGCTTACCTTCGAGGCCCAGGCCGGGGTGCTGTCGCGCGGCAACGAGGTCGCCGTCGAGGCGCTGCCGGCGCGTTCGTTGGCCACCCAGGCTTGGGTGGAACTGTTCGCGAGGCCCGAAACGGCCGAGACGAATGGGCGTGCCCGCGGATGGGCGGCCGAGGCATTGCAGCGCGATCCGCAGTGCGGCCTGGCCGAGATCTGCCTGGCCACCTGCGACTGGCGCGCCGGCCAGTTCGGTTGGGATGGGTTGAAAGAGGAGGAGGCTCGCGGACGCGCCCACGACCACGCCGAACGAGCTGTCGTGCTCGCGCCGAGCGAACCCGATGCTCACTACGTGCTCGCATTGATCGCCTATGGCCGCGGCGAAACCGTGCGTGCGGAGGAGGCACTTCGACAATGCCTTCGGTTGTCGGCATCGTTCGCCCCAGCCTACGGGCTGCTCGCGCTGGTGCGCACCCGGCTCGGGCACCCGGAGGAAGCGCCGGCGCTGTGCGACCGCGCGCTGGCGCTGAGTCCGCGGGAGCCGCTGCGTGCCGTCTGGTACCTGGCTCTCGCGTGGAGCGCGCTCGCGCGAAAGGACTACGCCGCAGGACTGGATGCCGCACAGCGCGGCATGGCGGCGAATCCGGGCCTGCCGACTAACTATGCCGCCGGCGCTGCGGCTGCGCAGGCCCTCGGCGAGAAGGACTTGGCCGCGCGCTGGGTTCAGCGGCTTCGAGAGCACTCTGTCTTTCGCAGTGTGCCGGCATTTCATCGGCGCATGCCGGTCGCGACCTCACCGGCTCATCGCCGCCAGATGCAGGAAGCGGCCCATTTGCTTGCGCAGGCTGGGCTGCCAGAGGTCGAATGACCTGGCAGTCAGGTATCAGCCTATGCCGTTGAGAAAGCGCATCGCCCCAAGGTCACAGGTCGCACAGTATTGGCGTTAGCAACGTAGATCGCGGGGCGCCACTCATGCCGAAGGACTCCAGCATGCGGCGTGAGTAGATGCTCGACGCGACGCGCTCGTAGACAATGGCGCCACGCTTCTCGTACCCCCGGACCGCCTGGAGCAGGTCGCGCCCGGTCAGTTCCGGGTGGTCGAGGAACACCGTCACTCCTTCGATCCGGTGCAAGCCCGCGGTGTCGTCGCTGCCCCTCGAGAAGTCGATGCAGCAGGCCGCGCTCGCGGCGAGCGCCGCAAGTGATGTGATAGAAAGCGAAGCGGAACGCATGGCAATGGTCAGGATGGACACGGCGGTGTAGTGGATCGTGGCGTTGCAGCACCGACCCCCGTGTTGTGGGCAGGAACTTTGGGCCATGATCAGCCATCGACGGTGAAGAACCCGAGCCGGCGACGTTATATGCTCGCGAAAACGTACGCGTTAGAAATTCGTCTTGGCAGACCGCAGGCGCACACCGCTGCAGGACGTTGCGCTGGCTGCCCGCGTTACACGTGGCGCGAACGATGGGCAATTCGTGGACAAGATCAGCCCGTTCGAGACGGCAAAGGATGGCCTGGTCCGGCCTGGTCGCGTGCCATCGACTCCCACTTCAAAGCCTTGCACTCCTGGGCCGCGACCCGCGCGCCGGCACGCTCGCGATGAGCACCACGCTGCGCCGGCGCCTGAAGAGCCAGCGGCCGCGTCAATTGCTCGAGGCGGCACTCGAGGTTTTCGTCGACAAAGGCTTTGCCGCAGCCCGCGTGGACGACGTGGCGGCCCACGCAGGCGTGTCCAAGGGCACGCTCTACCTGTACTACCCCGGCAAGGATGCGCTGCTGAAGGCGGTGATCGCGCACTACCTCGGAAATGCGATCGCCGTCGGCGCGGAAGAGTTGGGGCGCCATGACGGCCCTGCGGCCGAGGTGCTGTGCAACTCGATGGCGCGCTGGTGGCGGACGATCTTCGACAGCCCCGCCTCGGCGGTGTTCATGCTCGTCGTGTCCGAGGTGCGCCATTTCCCGGAGATCGCCGAGTTCTACGTCCACGAGGTGGTGGAACCCGGCCAGCGCCTGATCGGCGACCTGCTTCGGCGCGGCATCGAGCGCGGCGAGTTCCGCGACGTGGACGTCAACGAAACCGTGTATTCGCTGGTGCTGCCGATGGTGATGCTGTGCCTGCACAAGCACTCGCTGGGCGCATGTGCGACGGGCCTGCCGGCGGTGGAGCCGCATGCGTTCATCCGCCATCATTTCGAGTTCGCGGTACGTGCACTGATGCCGGTTCCGGCGGGCTCGTCGGCGGCGCAGGTGCCGCCGGTTCAGGTGCACTGAAGGGTGCTTCTGTTTCCTGGAGATGGCCGCGCCGTCCTGTCGCAATGTGCAAGGTAAAGGCGCGCCACCGCGACCCTTGCCCGGCGCGTGGGCTGCGGGTCAGCCGGGGCGGGCAACCGTGGTGCGTGAGCGCGTCCAGTGGGCCACGACGTGATATCCGTGCGGATCCCCCCTCTACCATGGCCGACACTGGCAGAGGCCCAAGGCGCGACGGCCGTCGCGCTGGATTCAACGGGTTTCAGGTGTCGCCACTGCCCGCCAGCGCCCGCTTCGCTGCATCGTCATGCATCGAAACCAACAGGCTGCACGGCAGATGATCCAGCAGATGGTGCCCGACCGATCCGCGCCACCAGCGCTCCAACGTCGATCGCCGGTGATGTCCGATGACCACCAGGTCCGCCCCGGTCTCTTGCGCGAAGGCGCCGATGGCCTGGCTCGGATCCTCCCAGGTCTTCAACGTGCCGGTTGCCTGCACGCCGGCCTGGCGCAATCGCGAGACGCCTTCTTCGAGAATGCCGTTGTAGTGCGCCTGATCACTGTCGAGCAAGCCTTCGGGCATGTATCCAGAGGCAATGGCCATCGAGTTCATCGGTGGAACAACGGCCAGCAGTTTGCAGCAAGCGTTGAATCGGGTCGCCAGGGCAATACCGTCGGCCAACGCGTCGCGGCACTCGGCGCTGCCGTCATAGGCCAAGACGATGGTTTGAAACATGGATGTTCTCCTTGGGAAGCCTGAACACTGACACTCTTTGCCTGGCGCGAGGCAGGCGGTCGCGCCCTTCGGCGTGTGACCTTCTGATTCCGGGCACTGTGGGCGTGGAAGCGGGCCATGTCACTCGACAGCGGCAGGGGTCTGCTGCATGCCGGCAGGCGCCGCCGGCCGCAGCAGCAGGATCAAGGGCAGCGCGGCCAGCGCGACCCACATCATCAGCCTGAAGTCCTGCAGGTAGGCCAGGGTCGCGGCCTGCCGCGTGACCTCGGCATTGAGCGCCACCAGGCCTTGTGGTGTGGACAGGTTGTAGACCCCCGCTTCGATGGCCTGCTTCAGCGCCATGCTGAAGGGTTGAATGAACTCGGAGAACGCCGCATGGTTGGCTTGCGTGTTGCGGGCCAGTTGGGTGACGACGACGGAGATGCCGATGCTGCTGCCAATGTTGCGCATCAAGCTGAACAGCGCCGTGCCTTCGTTGCGGAAGCGGGGCGCCAGCGTCGAGAAGGTGATGGTCGACAGCGGCACGAACATGAAACCCAGGCCCAGGCCCTGCACGATGCCTGTGCGGATGAAGGTCGGGCCCGTGGTGTCGGTCGTGAACTGCGTCATCTCCCACATCGACAGGCTGGTCAGCAGCAGGCCGAGCGCGACCTGGTAGCGCGCGTCGACCTTGCCGGACAGGCGCCCCACCGTGATCATGGCCAGCATGGTGCCGACGCCACGCGGCGCCAGCAGGACGCCAACGTCGATGACCGGGTAGCCCATCAGGTTCTGCATGAAAGGCGGCAGCAGTGCCATCGTCGCCAGCAGGATCACGCCGACGATGAAGATGCACACCAGCCCGACGCTGAAGTTGCGGTCCCTGAACAGGGCTGGCTCGATGAACGGATGCTCGTGGGTAAAGATGTGCGCCACGAACATGTACAGCGCCACGCCTGCGAGCAGCGCCTCGATCATGATCTCGGTGTTGCTGAACCAGTCGAGCGATTCACCCCGGTCCAGCATCATCTGCAGTGCCCCGATGGCCAGGCTGAGCAGCGCGAAGCCGAACAGATCGAAGCGCCGGGCACGATCGATCGGCGTCTCATGCACAAACGCCGCCAGCCCGAACCAGGCGAGCAGGCCGAAAGGCAGGTTGATGTAGAAGACCCAGCGCCAGTTGTAGTACTCGGTCAGCCAGCCACCGAGCGACGGCCCGAGGATGGGCCCGACCATCACGCCCACGCCCCACATCGCCATGGCCGACCCGTGCCGCTCGCGCGGGTAGGTGTCCAGGAGCACCGCCTGCGACAACGGCACCAGGCTCGCGCCGAACACGCCCTGCAACAGGCGGAACAGCACGATCTGCGTCAGTGTCTGCGCGGCGCCGCACAGCATCGACGCGAGCGTGAAACCGACCACCGCCCACATGAACAATCGCTTTCGGCCGATGCGTGCGGCCAGGAAGCCTGTCAGCGGCATGCAGATTGCCGCGGCCACGATGTAGGAAGTGAGCACCCAGGAGATCTGGTCCTGAGTCGCTCCCATCGAGCCCTGCATGTGCGGCAACGCGACGTTTGCGATCGTCGTGTCCAAGGCCTGCATGATGGTGGCCAGCATCACGGAGACCGTGACGAGCGCGCGATTCGGGGCTTGTGGCTGTGCCATGGCAGCTGCCATCACCTCAGAGCGACATCCCCAGCAGACGCCGGCGATGCCCGGTGTCCACCTCGACCGTGGTGCTCAGGCCCGTTCGCAATTGGGACAGGTCGCTGCCCGGATCGATCTTGATGCGCACCGCCACCCGCTGCGCGATCTTGACCCAGTTGCCAGTGGCGTTCTGCGCCGGGATGACCGAGAACTCGGCGCCCGTCGCCGGGCTCAGGCTGTCGACAACACCCTTCCAGGCCTGATTGGGATAGGTGTCAATGTGGATCGCGACTGGCTGGCCGACGCGGACGTAGGTCAGGTCGGTCTCGGTGAAGTTCGCCTCGATCCATAGATTCCCGCTGGCCACCAGCGCCATCGCCGTGCTGCCCGCCGCGACGTACTGCCCCGGCTTGGGGGGCTTGCTCGCGACACCGGGCACAGCGGCACGCACCTCCACACGCGCCAGGTCGAGTTGAGCCTGCTCCAGTTCGGCCTGCGCAGCGCGGTAGCTGGGATGCCGATCGACGGGGACATCAACGCCGCCGCCCAGGGTGGCGGCGATCCGCGACAGGTCCTGTTCCATCGCGGTGATCTGCTGGCCGGCCAGGTCGGTGGTTTGCCGGGCATCGTCGAACCGGGACGCCGACACGAAATTACGGGCCACCAGATCGGCCTGCCGCTGCTGGTCCTTCTGCGCGAAGCTCAGCTTGGTGCGCGCGACGGTGATCTCGGCCTGCATCGCACGGTAGCTCGCGCGCATTGCCGCCAGATCGGTACGCACCTGGGCCAGCTTGGCCTCGGCCCGGGCCACCGCCACCTTGAAGGGCGCCGCATCGATGCGGAACAGAACCTGGCCGGCGGTCACGGGCTGATTCTCCTCGACCAGCACCTCCTTGATCGTGCCGGAGACCTCGGCGCTGATGGGCACCTTGTCGGCCTTCACGTAGGCGTTGTCGGTTTCGACGTAGCGGCCGCCCCTGAGGTACACGAGACCGGCAGCCAGCAACACGCACAGCGGGACGACCAGGAGCAGGATGACCCGCTTGATCCGGATCCGCGGGCGCGGCACAGGAGCAGGTGCGGGAGAGGGTTCGGTGGGCTGGGAATCGCTCATGCGGGAGACCGGACTGGGTAAGGTGTCGGCAATGGGGCCGCTCAGGAGGCCGCCAGGTTCTTGCGCATCCGGTGCAACGCGGACGTGACGAGCGCCGCCTCTGCTTGCCCGATGCCCTGCAGCGACTGCTTGCGGATGACGGATGCGACGCGCTCGATGGTGGCCAGGTGGGGCCCTGATGCCGAGGTCAGGAAGATCCGGTATGCGCGTCCGTCCTTCGGGTCCGCCCGCCGCTCGACCAGCCCCGACTGCTGCAACTGGTCGATGAGTCTTGCCAGTGTGATCGGCTGAACTTCGAGCAACTCCGACAACTCGACCTGGCGCATTCCCTCGTGGCGAGCCACGTACAGCAGGGCTCGCGCCTGTGCCAGCGTGAGCCCGCTGCCTTCGAGGTGAAGCGCGAAGGCACCGCGCATGCGGCGTGCGAGGTCTGCGACCAGAAAGCCCAGGCTGTCCTGCGGCAGTCCCTTCGACATCCTAGGTCTCCCCAATAATAGTAAGCGGTACTCATTATATTGAAGCGTTCGCACCGCCCGGTGTGGTTCAAGAACACAGCGGCTTCGGTAACCTGACTGGCATTCGGATCGATCTGTCGGCAGGCGCGCAGGCCGGGGCTGTGATGTCGTTGCTCTGCACGATCTCCAGCGTCGGCCGCCGATAGAGCGGTACCCTTGCTCTCAGCATCCTGTCTCGCGCTGGCCGTGCCCGTTGACCGAGGTCAAGGATCGAACCGGCGGTACGGTCAGACTGAAATTCACACGAACTCGAGGATCCACCCCAGTGAACTTGCCTGACCGCTGGCGCAAATCGCTGCCCTATGTGATCGCGGCCGTGATCGGCATCGGTGTCGTCCTGGCTTGGCGCTGGGCCGCCCCCGACGGGTTGCCAGAGGGCATCGCCGGCGGCAACGGACGACTGGAAGCCACGACGATCGATGTAGCTGCCAAGAGCGGCGGGCGGCTGCTGTCCGTGCGCGTGCGCGAGGGGGACTTCGTGTCTGCAGGCGACGAGATCGCCCGCATGGACACCCAATCGCTGGACGCGCAGTTGCGCGGAGCCCAGGCCCAGTTGCGCCAGGCGAGAACCGCACGCGCGACGCTGACGGCCCTGGTGCGGCAGCGCGAGCAGGCCGTGACGACCGTCGCATCCCTGGTCGCGCAGCGTGAGGCCGAGGCCGCCCTGGCCGAGAAGGAACTGCGCCGCACCTCGGAGCTGGTGTCGCAGAAGTTCTTCTCGCCTCAGCAGCTCGACGCCGCCAATGCGCGCGTCCAGGCCAGCCGCGCCGCGCTGAGCGCCGCCAGGTCGCAGCGCATCGAGGCCGAGTCGGCGGTGCTGACCGCCCGCTCGCAGATCGTCGAGTCCGAGGCCGCCATCGAATCGGCGCAGGCGGCAGCGGACCGCATCCAGGTCGAGATCGCCGACGCGGTGCTGCGCGCGCCGCGCGGCGGGCGCGTGCAGACCGTGCTGGCCCAGGGCGGCGAGGTGCTGGCCGGCGGTGGGCGCGTGGTGTCGCTGGTCGATCTGTCGGACGTGACGATGAACTTCTTCCTGCCCGAGACTGCCGCCGGCCGCGTGGCCATCGGCGCCGAAGCGCGTCTGGTGCTCGATGCGGCACCCAAGATGGTCATTCCGGCGCAGGTGGACTTCGTGGCCAGCGTCGCCCAGTTCACGCCCAAGACGGTGGAGACCGAGTCGGAGCGGCAGAAGATGGTCTTCAAGGTGCGCGCGCGGGTCGACCCGGTGCTGCTCGGCCAGCACCGCGATCAGGTCAAGACCGGGCTGCCGGGCATGGCCTACGTCCGCACCGGCGTCGAGCCCTGGCCGCCGGAACTGGCGGTGAACGTGCCCGAGGCGCGCGCGGCGGCTTCAGCACCCACACGATGAGCGCCGAGGTGCCCGCCGCGGTGCAGGTGCGGGGGGTGAGCCACCGCTACGGGCAGGTCGTGGCCCTGGCCGACATCGACCTGAGCTTGCCGGCGGGCGGCATCACGGGTTTCGTGGGGCCTGACGGCGTGGGCAAGTCCACGCTGTTGGCGCTGGTTGCCGGGGCACGCCATCTGCAAGGCGGCCAAATCACCGTGCTGGGCGGCGACATGGCATGCGCCGGCCATCGGCGCCGCGTCTGCCCGCGCATCGCCTACAACCCGCAGGGGCTCGGTCGCAACCTCTACGCCACGCTGTCGGTGCGCGAGAACCTCGACTACTTCGGCCGCCTGTTCGGCCACGGCCGGCGCGAGCGCGAGGCGCGCATCGCCGAACTGCTGGGCAGCACGGGACTGCTGCCCTTCGCGGACCGGCCCGTGAGCAAGCTCTCCGGCGGCATGAAGCAGAAGCTCGGCCTGTGCTGCGCGCTGATCCATGACCCTGAACTGTTGATCCTCGACGAGCCGACGACGGGCGTCGACCCGCTGTCGCGCCGCCAGTTCTGGGAGCTGATCGAGCGCATCCGGGCGCGAAATCCCGGCATGACCGTGCTCGTGGCCACGGCCTACATGGAGGAAGCCGGACGCTTCGACCGCCTGGTGGCGATGGACGCCGGGCGCGTGCTGGCCATCGGCGCGCCGGCCGAGCTCTTGCAGCGCACCGGCTGCGCCAGCCTCGAAGCCGCCTTCATCGCCTTGCTGCCAGCCGAGCGCCGCGGCACACATGGCGAGCTGGTCGTGCCACCGCGCACGGCCGCAGCGCAGGACATCGCCATCGAAGCGCACGACCTGAGCTGCCGCTTCGGCGACTTCACCGCGGTGAACCGGGTGAGTTTCAGGATCGAGCGAGGCGAGATCTTCGGCTTCCTCGGCTCCAACGGCTGCGGCAAGACCACGACGATGAAGATGCTGACCGGCCTGCTGCCGGCCACCGAAGGCAGCGTGCGCCTGTTCGGCGTGCCGCTGGACGCGCGCGACATGGCCGTGCGGCGCCGCGTGGGCTACATGTCGCAGGGCTTCTCGCTCTACCGCGACCTGACGGTGCGGCAGAACCTCGAACTGCAGGGCCAACTCTTCGGCCTCGGCAGGCAGCGCATCTCCGAACGCGTGGACGCCCTGCTCGACCGCTTCGGCCTGCACGACAGCGCCGAGATCCTGCCGATGACGCTGCCACTCGGTCACCGCCAGCGTCTGCAATTGGCCGCCGCGGTGGTGCACGAACCCGAGCTGCTGATCCTGGACGAACCGACCTCCGGCGTGGACCCGGTGGCCCGCGACGATTTCTGGGCCTTGATGGTCGACCTGTCACGGCGCGACGGCGTGACCATCTTCGTCTCCACCCACTTCATGAACGAGGCCCAGCGCTGCGACCGCGTCTCGCTGATGCACGCCGGGCGCGTGCTGGCCAGCGGCACGCCTGCCGCGCTGGCGAGCGAGCGCGGCGGCGGCTCGCTGGAAGACACCTTCGTCGCCTGGCTGAGCGACGCGCAGACGCCGGCCGACCCTCCTGTGAGGCAAGCCGCGGCGCCCACCCTCCCGATTGACGCGGGCCACGGCGGCACATCCGCCACCGCCAAGGCCGTGGCACGCACCCAGCGCCTGTTCAGCCGCCATCGGCTGCTGAGCTGCGCACGGCGCGAGACACTGGAACTGCTGCGCGACCCGATCCGCCTGGCGATGTCACTGCTGGGCACGGTGCTGCTGATGCTGATCATGGGCTACGGCATCAGCCTGGACGTGCAGGACCTGCGCTACGCCGTGCTCGACCGCGACGGCAGCGCGGCCAGCCGCGCCTACACGCTTGAACTGTCGGGCTCACCGTACTTCCTCGAACAGGCACCACTGGGCGGCGACGCCGAGATGGACCGGCGCATGCGCAGCGGCGAACTGGCGCTGGCCGTGGAAATCCCGCCCGGCTTCGGCGCCGACCTCGCGCGAGGCCGGCCCGCGACGGTGGGCGTGTGGATCGACGGCGCGATGCCGATGCGTGCCGAGATCGTCTCGGGCTATGTGCAGGCCCTGCACACCGCCTTCGTGGCCCAGCGCCTGGCCGACGCAGGCGTCGACATCCGACCCGCGGCCAGCGTGGAAGTGCGCTACCGTTACAACCCCGGCGTGCGCAGCATCGTCTCGATGGTGCCGGCGGTGATCCCGATCCTCCTGATCTTCATCCCGTCGATGCTGGCGGCGCTGGCCGTCGTGCGCGAGAAGGAAATGGGCTCGATCACCAACCTCTACGTCACGCCCGTCACCAAGCTGGAGTTCCTGTTCGGCAAGCAGTTGCCCTACGTGGGCGCCGGCGTGGTGAACTTTGCGTTGCTGACCCTGATGGCGGTCACGCTGTTCGGCGTGCCGTTCACAGGCAGCCTGGCCACCTACACGCTGGCCGCGCTGCTCTACGTGTTCGCGGCCACGGCGCTGGGGCTGCTGATGTCAGCCTTCACCAACAGCCAGCTTGCGGCGCTGTTCGGCACCGCGCTGGCCACCATGCTGCCGGCGATCCAGTTCTCGGGCATCCTGAACCCGGTCTCCACGCTCGAGGGCTTCTCGGCGGTGATGGGCCAGATCTACCCCACCGCGCCTTTCGTCACCATCAGCCGGGGCACGTTCTCCAAGGCGCTGGGCTTCGCAGACCTGAATGCCCTGTTCGTGCCGCTCGCGCTGGCCGGCCCCTTGCTGCTGGGCCTGAGCGTGCTGCTGCTCAGGAAGCAGGAGCGCTGATGAAGAAGCTGGCGCTGTCCTGGCACGTCGTGCTGCAGCTCGCGGGCAAGGAGCTGCGCAGCCTATGGCGCGACCGCCTGCTGCTGCTGTTCGTGGTCTGGGCCTTCAGCGGCGCGATCTACACGGCCGCCACGGCCATGCCGGACCGCCTGGTGCGGGCCCCCATCGCGGTCGTCGACGAGGACCAGACCGTGCTGTCGCAGCGGCTGATCGCGGCGTTCATTCCGCCCGACTTTCTGGTGCCGGACCTGATCTCGCTCGGGGCGATGGACGCCGGTCTGGACACCGGGCGCTACAGCTTCGTGCTCGACATCCCGCCAGGATTCCAGCGCGACGTGCTTGCGGGGCGCCGGCCGGCGCTGCAGCTGAACGTCGACGCCACGCAGATGCGCCAGTCCTTCGTCGGCACCGGCTATGTGCAGAGCATGATCCAGCTGGAGTTGCAGGAGTTCGTCCAGGGCGAGCGGGCCGTGGCCATGTCACCCGTGGAACTGGCCGTTCGCATGCGCTTCAATCCGACATCGAACAGTGCATGGTTCGCCGGCGTGATGGAGGTGATCAACATGGTCACCATGCTGTCCATCATCCTGGCCGGGGCGGCGCTGATCCGCGAGCGCGAGCACGGCACGCTGGAACACCTGCTCGTGATGCCCGTGCGGCCGGTGGAGATCATGCTGGCCAAGGTGCTGGCGATGGGCGGCGTGGTCCTTCTGGCCTCGCTGTTGTCGCTGCGCTTCATGGTCCAGGGCGTGCTGGACATGCCCATCGGCGGCTCGCTCGCCCTGTTCATGCTGGGCGTGGCGCTGCACCTGTTCGCCACCACGTCGATGGGCATCTTCATGGGCACGGTGGCGCGTTCGATGCCGCAGCTGGCGCTGCTGATCATTCTGGTGCTGCTGCCGCTGCAGATGCTGTCGGGCGGCGCCACGCCGCGCGAGAGCATGCCCGAGGTGCTGCGCACCGTGATGCTGCTGGCACCGACAACGCACTTCGTGAGCCTGGCCCAGGCCGTGCTGTACCGCGGCGCCGGCGTGGCCATCGTTTGGCCGACCCTGCTGGCCATCGCAGCCATTGGGGCGGCCTTCTTCTTCGCGTCCCTGGGGCGGTTTCGCAAGTCGCTGGCGCAGGAGTGAGCGGCAGGTGCGTAAGGAACGCCGATGAACAGCCCGGCACCGCAGGACATTGAGACCGCGACAGACGCGCCCGTTCCGCGGACGCAACTGCACTCTGATGTGCTGAAACTCGGACTGGTGAGCTTTCTCACCGACGTCAGTTCAGAGATGATCTTCTCGGTGTTCGCGGTCTTCTTCACGACCGTGGCCGGCGCGTCCAGCGCCCTGCTGGGGCTGATCGAAGGGATGGCGGACTTCTCGGCATCTTCGCTCAACTACCTGGCCGGCTGGTTGTCGGACCGCAGCGGTCGCCGCAAGGGTTTCGTCATCGCCGGCTACGCGTTTTCGACGCTGGCCAAGCTCATCCTGCTGGCGCCGTCCTCCATTTTCGGCTTGAGCATCTTTCGTGTCATGGAGCGGCTGGGCAAGGGCTTTCGCGGGCCGCCGCGTGACGCCTGGTTGTCCTCCGTGGCCGCGCAAGAGACCCGGGGCTATGCGTTCGGCGTGCACAAGGCGCTCGACAAGGCGGGGGCGGTGCTGGGACCGCTGGTCGCCTACGGCCTGCTGTTGTGGCTGGGCGAGTCTGCTGCCACCTACCGCACTCTGTTCCTGGTGGCCTTCGTGCCCGCCGTGATCAGCGTGGTGGTGCTGACGCGTATCCCGGACCAACCAAGCGCGGTACACGAACGCGAGAGCGTGCGCCAGAACTGGCAACAGCTCAGCCCGGGCTTCAGACGGTTCCTGCTGCCGGCGGGGGTGTTCGCGCTGGCCTACTTTAGCCTCGGGTTCATCTTGCTCAAGGCTCATGCGGTCGGCTTCAGCGTGACCCAGATCGTGCTGCTGTACGCGCTGTTCAACACCACTTGCGTCGTTGCTGCGCCTCTAGTGGGTCAGTTGGGCGACAGGGTGGGCCGCAGCCGCATCGTCATGTTGGGTTATGCGGTCTACGCGTGCATCAACCTGTGGCTGATGTTCGCCGGCACCCGCTGGGAGATGGTGGCCGTGTTCGCCGTGTATGGCCTGTTCTATGCCATCGAAGAATCGCAGAGCAAGGCCTTCATCGCCGACCTCGAACCTGAACGGCGCGCTACGGCAATGGGCGTCTACAACTTCGTCACGGGTGCGGTGTACCTGCCGGCTTCGGTGGTGGCGGGGGCCTTGTGGACCGTTGCGCCGAGCCTGGCGTTTGCCGTGTCGGCAGCGCTGTCTCTGGCCGCCATGATGGTCTTTGTGGTGCGGCGGCCAGCAGACAGCGTTTCGCGCTGACCGAATCGAGGAATCGAGTGGCGTTGTGCAGATCACTGACTGCAAATAGCAGGATTTCCATCGCGTTCGCAACCATAGCGGCAGGTGACGCACTCGCGAGCTTGAGCGTCATTGTTCGGTCGAACTGCCTGAGCGGCAACTGACTGCGGAGCCATTCGGCACGCGGTTCAACGTGGCGGGGCCACGTTCATCCTCCTTCTATATCCGAAAGGCTTCACCCAGATAGATGCGGCGTACTGAATCATTTGCGATGATGTCCGCCGGAGGTCCGCTTGCAAGGACGGTTCCTTCATTGATGATGTATGCGCGATCACAAACGCCCAGCGTTTCGCGAACGTTGTGGTCAGTCATCAGTATCCCGATGTTGCGTGCCCGCAAGAATCGGATGATGCGCTGGATCTCGATGACCATAATGGGATCGATCCCGGCAAACGGTTCATCAAGCAGCAGGAAGCGCGGGTTGGTCGCCAGCGCACGCGCGATCTCGACCCGCCTTCGTTCGCCGCCAGATAGCGATGGCGCCGGGCTTTTGCGCAGCTTTTCGAGTTGCAGATCGGCCAGCAAGGCATTCAACCGCGACTCGATCAAGGCACGCGACAAGCGCTTGCCGTCCTGATACTGCAGTTCGAGCATGGCACGGATGTTGTCCTCGACCGTCAACTTGCGGAATATCGATGACTCCTGTGGCAGATAGGACAAACCGAGGGCGGAGCGTCGATGGATGGGTAGGCAGGATATATTGACGCCATCGAGGTCGACTTCTCCCGCATCGGACGGAACGAGACCGACGATCATGTAGAAGGCCGTGGTCTTGCCGGCGCCGTTGGGGCCCAACAACCCGACCACTTCCCCGCTGTCGAGTCGAAGGGACACGTCGTGCACGACTTGCCGCGCCCCATATGTCTTCTTCAGGCCGCGAACCAACAAGGTACTCGCTGTCATCGTTGCGTTGGCTCGAGACGCGGTCGACTCATCGCTCACCAGAGGGCGGTTTCAAATTTGGAGCGCGACGCCTTCGATGAATCCACGGTCAGCGCTGAAGAGACTTCCTGCCGGCAGTGGAAGTGATGGTCCTGCGCGGACGGTGGTTGTGCGATCGTTCGATGCTGGTGAATCGCTGATGGATGATCTGGCTGGCCCAAGGGACCGGCATCAGCAATTTCGTGTGCCAGTTGGGGAACGCATTGGGCCTCAGTCTGTTTGTTGCGACAGCGGACGTGCACTTTGGGTTTCATGTGAGCGAGGTCGGCGCCAACTTCGTTGTCAAGGGGGACCACTGCCGCTGCAAAATCGACCGATGAAGGTAGGGGTCGGTGGGCCGTCTCCTCGACCGACAGCCATGCACCCTGTTCGTTTCCATGCCCAGTCCCGCCGTATATTGCTCTTCCTGACAACCCGCCCATGGCGTTGTGGGTGCCTGCACGCATACTGCAATCCAGTTTCCGGCCGGCAGAAGTGCTAGCGCAGAAGAATGTGCGGGATGGCCGCGTCGCCTCGCCTTCTGACGAGCGCCATGTAGAGCAGAGAGCTCGGTGCCGGGCCGACACGGGCGACGCGACCGCGACCGGGCCTCCAAGGGCGCGCGGCATAGGCCCGGCAAAGGGCTCTGTGCTTGTTGATCCAGCGAGGTCAAGGAAAGACATAGCTGGTCCACAGTTGAAAATAGTCTTGGCCCGGATTGGGCTGTTTGATTCCGGCGTTGGAGTAGTGCGTCAGACGCACACCGATCAACCAGCGCGTGCTCCGCAGACGATGCAGCACACCGATCGAACTGCCGAACTGAAGCGCGGTCGCGAGGTCCTTGTCACCGACGCGGGTGCCAGAAAACAAGTTCACACCCACACCAAGTTCGACCCCGGAGCTCCTGGAAAACCACCACCGCGCAAAGGGTGTGACGCCAAGGCGCAGCAGGTCGCGGTTGGACCGACCTGTGGGGGCGCGCACCTGCCCGAGCGAATATTCCAGGCTCACGTCGAGTGGCCGAGCCGCGAATTCGCCTTCCCACACAGGCGCGGTCTGGTAGTTCCAGGCGAAGCTGTGATGGCCATTGCCGCTCCCGGCAAGGACGCCCAGTTCACCCACAGCGGCCCCAGGGCGGCCAGCAGACCGATCACCAGCGCACTCGGTGGTATGTGATTCGCACGCCACATGCTTCTTGCTTACCGAACAATCGAGAATCCCAGCCTCGCCTGTGTTCCGCGCTTCACGTCGTAGTCGAGCAAGGTTTCCCCATAGCCGTCGAACAGCTGGAAGTGCAAAAAGCTGCCCGTGCGAGCGAACAGCGGCTGACTGAGGGGATAGGAAAGATCGAGTTGAGCGCTGCCGTGGCGAGCGGTGCCGCGGCGGAACGTCGCAGCCAAGAGCCAGCTGTCGTCGCGTCCGTAGCGAAAGTTCCAATCGACGTAACCCCGGTAGCGCTGGATATCGGGGTTGTTTTCCTTTTCCAGGTAGCCGTAGACCTTGGGCGCAACTGTCAGGGTCTGCCCGTCCGAAAACCGGGTGCGCCAGACCGCCTGCGCAAAGAGCGTGTTGATACTTCGCGAGCTCACGCCGTCCTTGCCGTTGGACTCGTGCTCGAAGCCGGCACGCCACGAATCGGGCATCAGTCCTTCACCAGGTGTTGCTGCCTGCCAGAACAAGCCGGGGCGAAAGCTCGTATCGCGGATGGGGGCCGATTTGGCGCCGACATCCCAGATGGAGGTCTGCGTATAGCCGAAGTGCAAGCCTGCCAGCGGCGAGAACCAGGCGACGGGAAGACTGCCGGGATCAAAGATCCGGTACTTGAAGCTCAACTGGAAACGCGCGGTGGCCCCGCCACGCCCGCCCACCGCCAGGTAGATGGGCTCATTGGCCGTCAATGCGGGCTCGCTGGACGGCACGAAGGGATCGACGGCCTGCTCGCGCTGCGAGGCAGTCGAGGCGCTGCCCTGCACCATGGGTTGCACTTGATCTACAACCTCCGGCGCACTGATCAACAGGACCAGCCGGTTCGAATCGACACCGCCGAGTTCCACCCGGACGAGGCCGAACACATGGGCCGGCAACAAGCCACGATAAGTCCGTCGAGCGTCCTGCGTCGCAACGACGCCAACGCCGGGCAGTTCCACTTCCCACGATTTGCCATCGCGCATCAGCTTGAGCGTGAGCGCCTCGGGCCAATGGCTCAGCCCCGGTGGCTTCACCACATCGAGCGCGATCGGCGAAGCTGCGCGCGCGGTTTCGTCGGGCGTCGCGATCAGCCAGAGCGGCGCCGCGGACGCGGGCGCCGGAAGAAGGGTCAGGCAACCGCACAGCCCGATCCAGGCGGCCAGGGCATGCCCGGCGCGAAGCGCACTTTCAATCGCCCGCAGATTCCATCCGCCTTGCGGCGAGGCGGAAAAGGCCCGAGGTGCCAGGGCGAGCCGCCGCCCCGGCGAGGGGCTCAATGGTGGTGCTCTATTGGCCTGCTGCGCCAAGATTGCCACCGCCCAGAGCACGGTAAGCCGACACCCGGTTTTGCAAAAACGCAAGTTGCGTCTGCACGACAGCCTGCTGCACCGCGAAGAGGGAACGCTCGGCGTCCAGCAGTTCAAGCGAACTGCTCACACCATTGCGGAATCGCAGCTCGGACAGGCGGTATCGCGCCTGCTCTGCGTCCGCCTGCGCCTGCGTCGCGCGCACCTGATCGTCCAGCGTGGCACGGCCCGCGAGTGCATCGGCCACATCGCGGAATGCGGCCTGGATGGCGCGCTCGTACTGGGCAACGGCAATGTCGCGCTGAACCTCGGCCACGGCCAGGTTCGCGCGATTGCGGCCCGCGTCGAAGATCGGCTGTAGCAACTGAGCCGCAAAGCTCCACGCGCCGTCCTTGAACAGGTCGGAGAGTTGGGTGCTGGCCGTGCCGGCGCTCGCGGTCAGCGTGATGCGCGGCCAGAAGGCGGCTCGCGCGGCGCCGATGCTCGCGTTGGCGGCGACGAGTTGCTGTTCGGCCTGCGCCACGTCGGGGCGGCGCAGCAGCACCTCGGAGGGCACACCCGCGGGCACATCGGCGAGCGCGATCGCACTGACCCTTGCGGGCACGGCGGGCCATTCGGGCAGGGCCTGGCCCAGCAGCAGTGCCAGCGCGTTGCGGTCGAGTTCGCGCTGACGGCGCTGCTGCGCCAGCGTGACCCGGGCGGCCTCGGCCAGAGTCTGCGCCTGGCGCAGATCGAGCTCCGAAGCGGCGCCGTTGTCGAACCTGAGCTGCGTGAGCTTGAGCGACTGCTCCCGCGTGTCGAGCGTGCGCAAGGTCAGGTCGAGCAACTCCTCATCTGCTGCCAGGGCGAGGTATTGGTTGGCGACGGAGGCGATCAGGGAGATCTGCACGACCCTGCGAGACTCTTCGCTCGCCAGCACCTGCGCGGCGGCGCTGTCGGTGAGCGAACGCACGCGGCCGAACAGGTCAACCTCGTAGGCTGCGACGCTCAGGCCGGCGCTGTAGGCGCTGACATTGTTGCCTCCCGTGCCGGGGGCGCGGCTCGCGGTCAGACCCGCATTGAGCGTCGGCAACTGGTCGGCGCGCCGCAGCTGGTATTGCGCTCGCACCGCTTCGATGTTGAGCACTGCAACGCGCAGGTCGCGGTTGTTCTTCAGCGCCAGCTCGATCAAAGCACGCAGGGCAGGGTCGGCAAAGTAGTCCTGCCATGCCAGATCGGCGGCTGCAGTGCCCGAGAGCACGGAAGTGGCGTTCGGAAATGTCGCGGGCACCGGCGCAGCCGGGCGCTCGTAGCGCGGTGCCAGTTGAATGCAGCCGGCCAGCGCCGAAGCGGCCAGCAGCCCCGTGCTCGTCTTCAGAAGTGTCGAGGGAGTCATCTTGCCCTTCCGGCTCAATGAGATGCCGAACCACTGTCGGGCACGGCCGACGGTGGCGGCGTGGGCGTGCCCGTCGCCTGGCCGGCGCCTTCGTCGAGCTCATGCGCATACATCTTTCGTTGCCGCTCGCTGCCCTTGAAGAAGCGCCGCACGACCACGAAGAACACCGGCACGAACAGCACCGACAGCGCCACCGCGCTGACCATGCCGGCCATCACGCCGGTGCCGATCGAGCGCTGGCTGGCCGAGCCCGCGCCGCTGGCGATGGCCAGCGGCAGCACGCCGAGCACGAAGGCCATCGAGGTCATCACGATCGGGCGGAAACGCAGGTGCGCTGCTTCCAGCACCGCCTCGATCGCGGTGCGGCCCTGCGCCTGCAGATCCTTCGCGAACTCGATGATCAGCACCGCGTTCTTGGCCGAGAGGCCGATGATCGTGATCAGGCCGATCTTGAAATAGACATCGTTGCTGAAGCCGCGCAGCTCGGTGCCGAGCACCACACCGAGCACGCCCAGCGGCACCACGAGGATCACCGAGAAGGGTATCGACCAGCTCTCGTAGAGGGCCGCCAGGCACAGGAAGACCGCCAGCAGCGAGAAGCCGAACAGGTACAGCGCGGTGGCCCCGGCGAGGCGCTCCTCGCGCGACTGGCCGGTCCATTCAAAGGCGAATCCGGGCGGCAGTTGTGCGGCCAACCGCTCCATCTCCGCCATCGCCTCGCCGCTGCTGATGCCCGGTGCAGCGTCGCCGACGATGCGCATCGTCGGGTAGCCGTTGTAGCGGATCGATTGCATCGGCCCGGAGACCCAACGCGTGGTGGCGAAGGCCGACAGTGGCACCGACTGTCCGCGGTTGTTGAGCACGTTGAGGCGCAAGACGTCGCCCTGCTGCATGCGTTCGGGCGCATCGGCCTGCACCACCACACGCTGCAGCCGACCTTGGCTCTCGAAGTCGTTGACGTAGGTCGAACCCAGCGATGTGGAGATGGCGGCGTTGATCGCGTCGAAGCCGACCCCCAATGCACTCGCCTTCTTGCGGTCGATGTCCAAGCGCAACTGGGGCGCGTCCTCCAGGCCGTCGGGGCGCACGCCGGCCAGCAGCTTGCTCTGCGAGGCCATGCCGAGCAACTGGTTGCGCGCCGCGATCAAGGCCGCACGGCCATTGCCGCCGCGGTCCTGCAGCCGGAAGTTGAAACCTGTGGCATTGCCCAACTCCGGAATGGGCGGTGGGCTCAAGGGGAAGATGAAGGCGTCCTTCACGCCCATCAGCGCACCGAACGCGCGCCGCGCCAGGTCCTGTGCCGACTGGCCCGGCGCTCGGCGCTCGTCCCAGTCCTTCAGGGTGACGAAGCCCAGGGCCGCGTTCTGCCCCTGGCCGGAGAAACTGAAGCCCAGCACGCCGACCATGCTCTTGACCTCGGGCTGCTTGAGCATGAAGGCCTCGACCTGCTCCATCACCTTGACGCTGCGATTGATGGTGGCGCCAGGCGGCAGTTGCACGTTGACGACAATGTAGCCCTGGTCCTCGTTGGGCAGGAACGAAGTCGGCAGGCGCAGCACCAGCCAGATCACCGCAGCGACGATGGCCCCGTACACGATCAACATGCGTCCGGTGCGAGTGAGCAGTCGCGCGAGGGTGCCCTCGTACCGTTTGGCCGTGCTGGAGAAGCCGCGGTTGAACCAGCCGAAGAAGCCGGATTTGGCGTGGTGGTGGCCGGCCTCGACGGGCTTGAGCAGCGTGGCGCACAAGGCGGGTGTGAGTGACAGTGCCAGGAAGGCCGAGAAGCCGATCGAGGCGGCCATCACGGCCGAGAATTGGCGGTAGATGTTGCCCACCGCGCCGGTGAAGAAGGCCAGGGGCACGAACACCGAGATCAGCACGACGGTGACGCCGATGATGGCGCCCGAGATCTGCCCCATCGCCTTGCGCGTGGCCTCGCGAGGGGACAGGCCTTCCGTGCTCATGATGCGCTCGACGTTCTCGACCACCACGATGGCGTCGTCGACGACGATGCCCACCACCAGCACCATGCCGAACATCGTGAGCACGTTGATGGAAAAGCCCAGCGTCAGCAGCACGCCGAAGGTGCCCAGCAACGCCACGGGTACCACGATGGTCGGAATGATCGTGTAACGCCAGCTCTGCAGGAACAAGAACATCACCAGGAACACCAGGGCCACGGCTTCGAGCAAGGTCTCCACCACCTTGGAGATCGAGATCTGCACGAAGCGCGAGGTGTCATAGGGGATGCTGTACTTCACGCCAGGCGGGAAGTAGCGCTGCAACTCGTCCATGCGCGTGCGCACGGCCTTGGCGGTGTCCAGCGCGTTGCCGCTGGGCGAAAGCTGCACGCCGATGCCGGCCGAAGGCTTGCCGTTCAGGCGCGCTGCGGTGGCATAGGTCTGTGCGCCGAGTTCGATGCGCGCCACGTCACGCAGCAGCACGGCCGATCCGTCGGGATTGGCGCGCAGCGAGATGTTGCCGAACTCCTCGATGCTGGCGAGTTGGCCGTCGACCAGCAGGGTGGCGAACATGGTCTGGCCGGGCAGGTTGGGCAGGTCACCGATGGTGCCCGAGGAGACCTGCGCGTTCTGGGCCCGGATCGCGGCTGTGACGTCGTTGGTCGACAGGCCGAAGCCGACGAGCTTGGCCGGGTCGAGCCAGATGCGCATCGCCCGCTCGGTGCCGAACAGCTGCGCCTGCCCGACGCCCGGCAGGCGCTGGATCTCGGGCAGCACGTTGCGCGCCGCATAGTCGCCCAGTGCGATGGGGTCGAACTTGGGGTCGTCCGACGACAGGATGGTGAACAGGAGGAAGTTCGATCGCGCCTGGTCCACGCGAACGCCCTGCTGGGTGACGGCCTGCGGCAGGCGCGGCGTGGCGCGGCCCAGGCGGTTCTGCACATCGACCTGGGCGAGTTCGGGTCGGGTGCCGGGCTGGAAGGTCAGCGTCAACGTGCCGCTGCCGTTGGCCTGGGCGACCGATTCCATGTAGATCAGACCCGGCGAGCCGTTCATCTCCTGCTCGATGACCGTCAGCACACTGTCTTCGAGCGTCTTTGCCGACGCACCCGGGTAGGCCACGGTGACGACAATGGCAGGCGGCGCCACGGTGGGGTACTGCGCCACCGGCAACTGCAGGATGGATACCACGCCGCCCACCAGCACAAACAGCGCGATCACCCACGCGAAGATGGGGCGGTCGATGAAGAACTTGGCCATGGTGGGTGGTCCTCAGCGGCTCGCCGCCGAGGCGGGCACGGAAGGTGCGGCACCCGACGCCGCCGAGGCGGGAGCGGACGCACCCATACTGCCGGCGAACGGCACCGGCTTGACCGGTGCTCCGGGCCGCATCTTCTGAAAGCCTTCGGCGATGACCTGCTCGCCAGGCTTCAGGCCTTCGAGCACGATCCACTGCGAGCCGGCAGCGCCGCCGATCTTCACGGGGCGAGGTGCGGGCTTGCCGCCTTCGCCGATGACGAGCACGGTGTCGCCCTGGGGTCCGCGCGTCACGGCTTGTTGCGGCAGCAGCATCGCACCCGTGATCTGGCCCTGCACGAGGCGCGTTCGCACATACATGCCGGGCAAGAGGCGCGCCTGCGGGTTGGCAACCTCGGTGCGCAGCGTGACCTGGGCCGAGGTCGGGTCCACGGTCAGGTCGGAGAACAGCAGGCGGCCCCGCTGGGGCAGCTCGGTCCCGTCGTCGAGCACGATGCGCACCGGGGCCGAATCGGCAGCGGCCTTGCCGGGGACCGAGGCGGATTGACGCAGCCGGTCCACATCGGCCACAGCCTGCGTGGAGTTCACGTACACAGGATCGATCTGCTGGATGAGCGCGAGCTGGGTCGCCTCGACCTGAGATACCAGCGCCCCTTCGGTGACCAGCGCGCGCCCGATGCGGCCCGAGATCGGCGCCGTGACCGTGGCATAGCCAAGGTTGAGCTGAGCCGTTCGCAATGCCGCGCCTGCAGCGGCCACATCGGCCTCGGCCTGCGCCTGCGCGGCCTGGGCGTTGACGTAATCCTGCTCGCTGATCGCGTTGGCTGCGCGCAGCGGCTTGAAGCGCGTGGCCTGGGCGGTGGCTTGCACGGTGTTGGCGTGCGCCTTGGCCAGCGCGGCCTTGGCGCTGTCCACGGCGGCCTGGTAGGGCGCGGCATCGATCTGGAACAGCACCTGGCCGGCCTTCACGTCGCTGCCTTCGCGGAAGAGGCGCTTTTGCACGATGCCCGTCACCCGCGCCCGCACTTGCGCCACGCGCGAGGCCTCGACGCGCCCGGGCAGTTCGGTCGTGAGCGGCACGGGCTGCGTCGTCACGGTGACCACGCCCACTTCGGGCGGTGGGGGTGCGCCGGCGCCGGGCCCCGCGGGCGCCTTCTGCTCCCCACCACACGCTCCCAGCGCCAGCACCAGGACTGTTGCGATCATGGTCGGCATCGATCTAAGGCCGTGGCCGGGACGCTGGCATGCTGCCGCGCCTGTAGAGCTTCGCGTCACTTGGAAATCCTCGCTGTCAGATGGGCACGAAAACCGGCGCCGAAAACTATCGCTACCGCCAGCCAGGGAAGTCCCAGCTGCCCAGCCGAACGGCGCTTTGCAGTATACGCATACATGTGAGAATGTATGCTTGCAGCAGAGTCGGCACCTGACCGGTTCCGGACTCGCACACACCCGCCATGGCCCGTCGCACCAAGGAAGAAGCACTGCAGACCCGCAACGACCTGATCGATGCGGCCGAACTCGTTTTCGAGTTACGCGGCGTGGCGGGCGCGTCCCTGCAGGAAGTCGCCGAAACCGCCGGCGTGACGCGTGGGGCCGTGTATTGGCATTTCCGTGACAAGGTGGACCTGTTCAACGCGATGATGGATCGGGCCATCCTGCCGTTCGAGCAGCAGTGGCTGGTCGCCAGCCCGGACGATGCGGCGGATCCGCTGGCCCGACTGCGCGACGTGTTGTGCGACATCCTGCGCCAGACCGCGACCGACCCGCGCCTTCAGCGCGTGCTGGCAATCTCCACCCAGAAGGTGGAGTACGTCGGCGAGCTCAACGGCATCCGGGAACGACATCTGCGGATTCGCGAGCAGGCCCTGCGGCGCATCGAAGGCTTGCTGCGCCTCGCGGCGGCGTCCGGGCAGTTGGCCGCCGGCGTTGCTGCGAAGCCCGCCGCCCGGGCACTGCACGCCCTGGTGGACGGATTGATTGCCAACTGGATGCTCGACCGAGACGCCTTTGACCCATGCCGGGTCGGCCAAACGGCCGTGGAGCAACTGCTGGCCGGGCTGCGTTGTCCTGGATCGTCGGTTCGGCCGACGGGACAAGGTTCGCCCGGGCACGCTGGCGCGTCAATTGACGGCTCCATCGATCAGCGCCTCGACAACAAGGCAGCCGTCGCTCGCTCGAGAAAACGGAAATGAGCAGTGTGTTGCATGCGCACGAAGGGTGGCTGACATCCGCGCTCCGGTGCCTGAGCTTGGCGCTTCTGGCTCTTGGTCTGAGCGCATGCGCCGCGCTCGGGGATCCGCATGCCACCCGGCTCACCACAGATCCATGGGAGAGTTGGAACCGCAAGGTGTTCGGCTTCAACGAGTCACTGGACCGGCACGTGCTCAAGCCCGTGGCGACGGCCTACAGCGAGATCGTCCCGGGCCCCGTGCGTCAGGCGGTGACGAACTTCTTCGGCAACGTCGACGATGCCTGGTCGGCCGTCAACCTGTTGCTGCAAGGGCGGTTCAAGCCGGGCGCCGAGCAGACCATGCGTTTCGCGCTGAACTCGACATTCGGACTTGCCGGACTCCTCGACATCGCGACGGAAGCGGGCATCGACCGACGCCGCGAGGACCTGGGCAAGACCTTCGGTCGATGGGGCGTTGGCAACGGTCCGTACATCGTCTGGCCGCTGTTGGGTCCGTCTTCGCTGCGCGACTCGTTTGCATTGCCCTTGGATCGAAGGGTTTCACCGGCGCTGCTGTTCAACGACAGTCAGAGCATGTGGGCGCTGTACAGCCTGCAGATCATTGACGCCCGCGCCAACTTCCTGCGCGCTGGAGAACTGCTCGATGACATCGCGCTGGACAAATACAGCTTCATTCGCGATGCCTATCTGCAACGCCGTGGCTACTCCGAAGAGGATGACGACGACCAGGACGATGGACTGCGGCCCGGCGACGAGAAGCCATGACAACTTGCGGTGGTGCCCATGAACTCCGATGCACCGAACCGGCTGACCGGTCAACCCCACTCAACGTGTTCTCGAACATTGATCCTGGCAGACCATCCTGGCGGGACAAGCACACTGGGTAGCATGGGGATGATCGCGCAAGTCACCCTGCGATGTCTCGGCCGAAGGCCGCCTTCATCCGGCAAACACTAGCGCGTACGACAGGAGCTTGCATAACGTGAACGACCCCCAGAAGACCAGCCTCTCCATCGACGAACTGGCACGCCTGTTCTCGAAGCACATGCCACATGGGCGCGACGTCGGCATGTGCCTGGACGACCAGGCCGCCGATGGCAAGACCAGGATGCACCTGCCTCCACAACAATTTCTTGCCGGGGATCCGGCTGCGAGCTTCTTTTTCCCCGGCGTGATGTTCAGCCTCGCCGACTCGGCCTGCGGTCTGGCGGTGTTTCGCGCGCTGGGGCGTTTCGTGCCCATTGCGACGCTGGACATGCGCATAGACCACCTGGCGCCGGCCACGATGGACGCCGACCTGATCGCCGTGGCCGAGTGCTACCGTTTGACCAAACCCATCGCCTTTGCGCGCTGCGAGTTGCTGAGCGGCCCGCAGCGCCGGGTGGCTGCCATCGCGGTCGGCACTTTCATGCTCTCGTCAAGTTCGGCCAAGGCGACCGACATCACAAAGTTTGCAGGAGGGCACGCGCCATGAGCGCAGAAAGCGATCACGATGGCGTCGATCCGAAGGTGACGCGAGACAGGATTGTTGCCACTCTGGATGCGATGCCGTACGCGCGCCATCTCGGTATCGGTCTCAGTCTCGCGGGGACTGGCGAGAGCACTGCTGCGCTGTTCCACTTGCCGTTCGATGCGCGATTGATCGGCAATGTCACGTTGCCGGCCATCCATGGCGGTGTTGTTGCGTCGTTCATGCAGGCTGCGGCACTTGCGGCGACCTCTGCGCTGCTGCCCGAGGACCTGCCACCAAAGCTGGTGGATTTCTCGCTCGACTACCTCAGCTCGGCAGGACCGGCTGACTTGTACGCTCAATGCGAGATGCATCGTGTCGGCAAGCGCATCGCGGCCGTCGGCGTTCGGTGCTGGCAGAAGACCCCAGATGCGCCGGTGGCGCTGGGCCGGGCGCATGTGTTTGTGGCGCCGTCAGCATCGGATGCTTCAGTGATCTAGTGTGGTGCGCCAATCAGATATGTACTTATCTGGACGCCTTGGCGAGAGCGGCTTTGGCCCTGGTGGCGCATAGGAATTTGTCCGACGCGCGGGCAGTCCAGAGAAAGGCTTTGGATTGGTGCCGCTGCCGACGCCGGTGGCCAGCGCCTGGCTCGGTCTGGCGGCAGTGCCCTTGCTGGGGTCGCTGATTGCCGAGCCCGCAGCGATGACGATTGCCGCGCTGATGCTGGCCCCGCAGATCTTCCGAGCGCAGGTGCCCGTGCCGCTCAAGTACCTGGCCCTTGGCGTTCTGTTCGTCAACATCTCCATCGGGGCACGCTCACATCCTACGCGGCGCCACGGGTGTTGATGGTGGCGGCAACCTGGCAGTGGGACAGTGCCTTAATGTTTTCCCAGTTCGGCTAGAAGGCGGCCATCGCGGTGCTGGTCAACGCTTCCGTTGCGACCTTCGCGCTCCGCAAGCATCTTCGCGCCCCTGGGTCAGAAGGCGCGACGACGGAAGCCCCGGTGCCCTGGACCGTGGTGCTGGTGCATCTCGCCTTGCTCGCCGGCGTGGTGCTGCTCGCCCACCATCCGGCGGCCTTTCTCGGCTTGTTCCTGATGTTCCTCGGCTTCACCCAGGCGTATGAACGGCACCGGAGTCCGCTCATCATCAAGGAGGCCCTGCTGGTCGCCTTCTTCCTTGCGGGCCTGGTGGTGCTGGGCGGGTTGCAGGGCTGGTGGCTCCAGCCGATCGTGTCGAGCCTGGAACCCCTGGCCCTGTTCTTCGGTGCACTGGGGCTGACTGCGGTGATTGCCAATGCGCCCAACCCGGCGGGCGTTGCCTTGCTCAAGCGGGGCTTCGAGGATGAGTCGATCGGCGCAGGTGGCTTGCTACTGGGCGCGCTTGGGCCGACCGCAGTTGCGGCTGCGGCATTCCTGTTGCTTTGAAGGGCCGGCTGCGGGCAACCATCACAGTGCATGTGGTGGACCCATCCTGGCTGATACCCGTTGGCACGACATGGCCCCGTCTCTGAGCATTGGCAACTGGGCGTGGAAGTTGGGGTCTCCTCGTTTTCAGTGCAATAAGTGACGGTACGCAAAGCTAGCACTGGCGCGGGGGTGGTCTGGGTAGACCGTTGATTTCATTGACTTTCCTGTTCGCTTTGTAAACGGGTATGGTGGCCTC
>Ga0209717_1001200_pt1 | contig 29006 bp, 17 predicted proteins | sample AD_UKC048_MetaG_FD_184418 | JGI IMG/M metagenome (GOLD analysis project Ga0209717, IMG submission 184418) | Active sludge microbial communities of municipal wastewater-treating anaerobic digesters from USA - AD_UKC048_MetaG (SPAdes) (version 2) | ecosystem: Engineered > Bioreactor > Anaerobic >...
TGCCCGAAGCATTGCGCCAGATGATTTTCGCACCTGTTGCAGTTTGCTCGATGTCAAAGCGGTAGCGCTGGTTAGCGTTCGCTGTGTTGTCGAAGAACCATGGCGTACCACCGTGGTACAGCGGAGTCGTAGCGTTGCCGTACAGAACCTGGCCCAATGGGCGAGTTGCGAGGTCAGCGCTGGAAACTACTGTTTCCATGATGCCGTCGCCGTCCAGGTCCAGGAACAGCAGGTAGCGGAAGCGCAGACCACCTTGTGGTGTGAGGGTGTCGCAGAAGTCGTCAGCCGTAACTGCGATCTCTGTTTCTTTCTCGCACAGGTCGTGCTGCATCGTGCCGTTATCCCACCAGTTCAGACCGTCGTTCCAGTAACGAACATTGTTCGTCGAGTAGTCGCAAGTGTCGATATCCTGGCAGGCAACTGTTGGAGGAGTCTGGTCTTTTACTTTGATGATCTGTTTGTACGTTACACAGTTGTCATCGTTCAGATCATTACCCAGCCATACGCGCCAGTCTTTGAATGGAGCCAGTTGCGTTACAGGGTTTACTGCATTGCGTGGTACTGCGTAGCAAGGCAGGTCCGGGTTGTACGTGCACCAGTTGATGACCGTCCAGGTACGTTCGATTTTGTAGCAGGCGTCCGGTACGATCGTGAATACCACGTCGTTGTAGGAGATACCGATCAGTTCGCAACCTTCATCGTTCGTGATGATTGGTTTACCGAAGTTAGGCTCGGTTACGCAGTTCACAGATACGTCGGCAGGGAAACGGATGTTGTAATCCTGCGTGTTCGTTACCGTGATACGTTGTGTGCAGCTGCTCGAGAAGCCCTGGCAATCCCATGCCGTGAAGCGACGGATGATGATACCGCGGTTGCAGGTAGTGTCAAAGTTCGCGTTCAGGAAGTTGTTGTAGTACGTTTTTTGCGTCATACCGCAAACACCCGGGATAGCAGTTGTGCCGGCAGGAATGCCAACCTGGCCTTGTGCATCCGCGCTCGTTGGAGGCGTTTGATCCAGGCAGCAGTTGTCGATCGATTCCGGATAGCCGTAAGCCCACAGAGTAGGTTCGAAGTTTTCGCAGTTGATCGTTACGTTCGCAGGTGCCTGGCAAGTCGGTTTGATCTTGTCCTGAACCTCTACGTTGATCATGCACTCGTTGTAGATCGGGGCGCCGTCGAAGTCCACCGAAATATTGCCGTTGATGTCCAGTTGGTACACCCGCAGGACCACCGTTTGGGTGGTGCCTACTTCGCAGCAGTAGAATTTGATCGAGTCGTTTTCGGTAGTAGCAACGTTGTATTCGTAACCGTCGCAAAGCGGCGCCAGGTCGTCGATACAGTCCGAGTAAGTGCCGTCGGATTCCGGCATACGGCTGATGGTGAACAGTACGCCGTTGCAGTTATCGTGCGAACCCTGGTCGAAGGCCGAAGCCGGAACCCAGGTTACACCTGCGAATTCGCAGTCGCCTGTGGCTTCGTAGCAGTCCGTCGGGTCGTCGCCGCCAATGGCCACGGTCGTGAACTGTGTGCAGGTTGCCACCGGCGGGGTCAGGTCCACAACCTCCAGGTTGAAGGTTACAAGACTCGTGTTACCGCAAACGTCTTCCGCCATGTACATCACCTGGTGTATGCCGATCGGCAGGCAAGGAGTCGTGCCGTAGTGTGCCAGGGTGTCGCAATCCCAGAAGTTGTTGCCCGGGAAGGTAGACAGGCTGTTGCCGTTGATCGTGTAGGTGCCGATTACCTGGTCAGGCAGGTACTGATCGTACACCACTACCATTGCACTCACATTCGCCGTAGCGGAGCAGGCGTCTTCGACGATCACATCCGGTAGGTTGACCGTAGCGCAGCACTGCGAAGGATTCGTCGAAACCGTCATATCCACAGGTGTCGTGATCACAGGACCCTGGTCGTCCACTACCTTGATCAACTGGTCGAATTCCAGGAAGGTGTTCGTGCACCAGTCAAGTACCGTCCAGTGACGCAGGATTTTGAACGTTCCCGGGCAAACAACGATACGGGTATCGTCGTATTGAGCACCCAGGTTGCACAGGCCTTCGGAAACAACCTGGCAGTTCGAGTTGTAGGTGATAATTTCATAAACACCATCGGTGTCGTTGCCATCCACCGTCGGAACACCCGTCACGCAAGGCAGGGTGCCTGCGGTAACGCCGCAGCCTGCGCATTCGATCGTGATGTCTTCGGGGACGTTCACGTCGTCCAGATCGTACGGCGACAGGATGATGTCCTGTGTGCACTGTGCAGAATTACCCCAGGCATCCGTGGCAGTCCAGGTGCGGTAGATATGCGCATCGTCGCAACCGCCGCCGTCCACGTACACGTCTTTTTTGGTCACCGTCGGTGTCGAGCAGTTGTCCGTAACCGTCGGGAGCGGAACTGCAATCGAACCGCTCAGGATACCGTCCTTGTCCGCGCAGGTAAAGGCGCAGGGGTTGGGTTGGCCCAGGAAAACGGATGGAGAAATATCGATCGCGTAATCGCCCAGTTCGCCGTTGGCGAAGGTCGTGTACACCAATACGTACGAGCCTACGGCAAGGTTCTCTATGATCTCGAAGTCGTTATTAAAGTCATCGTCACTGGCAACGATGAAGTTGTTGCACGGGTTGTTAGGGTCGAAAGAACCGGCGTACAGTACGCCGAAACCGTCACCCGTAAAGAATGTCTCCGTAAAAGTATACACCCCGGCAGTGGTTACCTGGAACGGAAGTGTCTGGTAGAACACGTTCGTGCCCGTGCCCGACAAGCCGCATGTTGTGCCCGCGGCGGGACGGTTAAATGTCGGGAAATTGTCATTGAAGGAACCCGAAATACCCGGAACCTCGATCAGGTCGGTCGTACAGCCGCAGTTCTCAAATACCGGTGGCAGTTTGTCTTCCACCGCAATATTTCCCCAGCAGGAATTTTCACCCAGGTCGGCTACACCATTGCCATTGGCATCCAGCACCACGCGTACTGCGTAGGTGTGGTGTACGTCGTCGGGGCCCAGAATTCCGGGCTGCCACGGACCGTTACCCAAAGGCAGCGTGCGGTCAATCTGTACCAGATAGTTCGCGTAGCAGGCATTAAAGCCCTCCAGAATCATATCCGGATTGAGTTCCAGGGAACAGGATTCGTCCAGCGAGACCGTTACCAGGTCGTTGCAGACAAGGTTGGTCGGTGCCGGTGCGCACACACCCGGGTTGGTCGTCACTCCCGAAGAAACCGGGCTGGTAACAGCTGGATTATTATCGCAGGAGCAACGTGTCTGAACAAACTGGGACGGTCCCGTTTGTTCATAAGCAGGCAGCGTGGTTGTCCAGGCGCCGCCATTCACCCGGTATTGCAGGGTGGAGCCCTGCGGGCAAGGCGTTCCGGCCGGTGCGGAAATAGAACCGCCGGTAACAACACAGTCATCGTTGCATGCGCTGTTTACGACAGCAACATTAGCGGGAGCAGATGCAAAAGCCGGGCAGGGAGGTTCGTCAGCCAGCGTCCACAACGAAAAAGCGCTGATGCCGGGCATTTGAACCCAGTTCGCAGCGACGTCTCTCGAATAAGCGCCGTTTTGAAAAACCCAACTGACACCGCCATTGGTACTGCGCCAGAAAATGGAGTTGTTTTCATTATTGCCGTTCAATTCGGCATTAAAATAATTTACCCGAAGGGTGGCATTCAGGCCGGCATTATTGGCAGGCAGAATGTTGAAATAACGCAAAATGCTGTTTCCGAAGGGAAGTACAAACGGCGCATGTCCGCGACGAATTTCCGTCAGGCCCAGGTTTTGAGCCGCCGTGATGACGGCGCCCAGATTGGCATGGTTAACAGCGGAAGGGGCATTCAGGGTAACAAACGCGATCAGTTCGCCGCCTGCCCCGTACACGCGATACGTTTCCGTTTCACCTTGCAGGCTGCCTGTGGTGCCGAAGTTGACGTCGCCGTTGGCCAGTTCCAGACCGCCGGAAACCAGCGTCAGGTTACCGGCCACGATTACGTCCTGGTTAATCTGCGCATTGTTGGCGTTTTTATCAATGGTCAGGTTTTTGAACGCAGTCGTTCCCGTCCCATTGATACTGGCCCCTGCATTGGGAGCATTTCCCGTAAAAATGACGGTGCCGTCATTCGCGGTAAAACTCCCGTTGTTGGTCAGTTTTGCGTTGCTGAGCGTCAGTGTGCTTGCGCCGTTGGTGTAAATACTCCCGGAAGGAGGAATATACAACTCGCCTTGCGCCGACACCACTGTGCTCAACAGACAAAAAACAGTGAGTGTAAAAAGTATATTTTTCATATTTTTTTTCAATTGCAGTTAGAATACCCCGATGAGGTGAATTCCGAATGATGCGTACATCTTATTCCTACGATTTTCAACCAAGTTGCCGGGCGCGTTTTTCTCATGAAACATCACTGGAAGAGTGTTCCGAGGTACTTTTCAATAAAAAAAAAACCTGCGCCATTCCTGTGAAATTGATCCTTTCCGCGTCGTCGGTGCTCCGGTGATAGTCGTCGTGCAAACCGGTTGAAAACGTGGCCGCTAACATCCCTTTTTTATGGAAAGGCGTATGATCGAGCGGCATTTCCTGGTTTTTCACAACCACTTTCAATCCATCGACATCGACGGGTAAAAGATCGTTTTCCCAAAGGCTGCCTTCCGGGAGCCGGAAATACAAAGGAGGAGGCGATTGCGCATCATCCAGTCTTCCGACCATATCCAGATTCAACACGTATTTCGCCTGATCCAACTTATTCCCGCAATGCTGAACAAAGTATTCAGAACCGAACATACCAGATTCGTGCCCCGAGAAACAAACAAAAAGAACACTGTAATCCAGTTCCTTTTCCTTTTTCGCATACTGTTCAGCGAGGGCCAGCAACATGGCAACGCCGCTTGCATTGTCGTCCGCGCCATTGTGTATCACGTTTTTGAAAACTTCTCTCGAATGAGCGTTTCCCAAACCCAAATGATCATAATGCGCGGTAATGAGCAACTTGCACGGCTTGTCCGGGTTGGTTTGTGCGAGCAGGTTTTCTGCCTGCACCGGCCGGCCTTCTTCGGAATAAGTGAAAGGTTGGATCCAGGTATTTTCCAGGAACGGCTTCAATCCGAGTGATTCGAATCTTGTGCCAATCCACCGGGCCGCTTTTTCTGCACCTTCGGTACCGGGCGCACGCCCTCCCAGACTGTCGGAAGCGAGGTAGAAAACATCTGTTTTCAGGCCTTGCAACAGCAGGGAGTCGTTTTGCGCCGATAGATTCATCGGAAGCGCCGGGGCAGCCAGGAAAATACCGAACATCCAACCTTTCATAAGACCGGTTAGTGTTTCGGTTCTACTTTGTTTTTGATATCCTGTGCCGGAGGCGCATCGTAACGCAGTTTCGAACCATCCCACCAGATCGGTTTACCGCTTTGCTCGCGGTTACCCTCATTGAACATAGCGCCTTTCAGGTGTTCGTCGAATTGAGCGTCCATGATCTGTGCTGGTACGGCTGCGTTGGAAGCGTCTACACGTTTGGCCACAGCCGTCCACGAGAACTCCACGTTGGCAGCGGAACCGTCGGCAGCAGCCACGGAGAATCCGTTTTTATCGATGGAGCGGATGTAAAGCGCTACCGGTGCGCCTACCGCCGTAACGGTGATTACCGGGCGCTGGCTTTGTGTCATCAACGCCAGGAACTCGGGGCTGAAACTTACCGTAGACTGTCCGTTTTGCAGGGCGGAATAACCGTCGTCGTACACTTTCAGCGAAGTGGACGTGTTGGCATATGCTACTGCGCGCTGACCGTTGTTGGTAACGATGTCGGCCTGGTGGCCCGAAGTGTATTCATTGCCTACGTTGTAGGAAGCGTACAGTTCGCCGGCGGTGGTCAGACCCAGTACATCGCCGCGTACCCAGCCGCCCATCACGCCGCCGTAAAAACCGGCGCCGATACCTGTCGACTGGTTGTTGTTCAGGTAACCGGTGCCGCTGGTATATGCAGTGGAGCCGTATACACCGTAGTTCATCAAAGCGCTCGACCGGTAACCCATAGAACCCCAGTATAAACCACTTACATCAGCGCCAAGAGTACCCCCGCAACGAGAATAGTCATTGTAGTTATATCCGGCAACACCGAAGGTGTATACATCTCCCCAGAAGTTAAATCCGGTTGTCGCATTATTGGTTTGTATCTGCGAATAACCAACACCATCGTTTTGTGAATCGCGGGTGCGGTATCCATACAGGGTCGCCTGACCATCGCCATTGATAGTTAACTGCTGGCGGTAGGCGTACAGCAGGTAGCTAGTGGAAGGAGTGGTAGATCCCATAGAGAGACCCGTTCCATTGTCCTGAATCTGGGAGTTGCCACCGGTAGTTGTACCAGTAAACTTAACCATATAATTGGTTGTACCCACCATATTAGCAGAACCGGCAGGACCGGCAGGACCAGTAGGGCCCGTAGCACCGGCTGGACCAGCAGGGCCAGCAGGGCCGGCTGAACCAGCAGGACCCGTAGCACCAGGATCACCCTGTGGGCCTTGTGGGCCGACTGGACCAATAGCACCGGCAGGACCAGCAGGACCCGTAGCACCTGTCAGACCGGTTGGACCGGTTGGACCAGCAGGGCCGATGGGGCCTGTAGCACCGGCAGGACCAACAGGACCCGTAGCACCTGTCAGACCGGTTGGACCGGCAGGACCGGCAGGACCGATGGGGCCTGTAGCACCGGCAGGACCAGCAGGACCCGTAGCACCTGTCAGACCGGCAGGACCGGCAGGACCGGCAGGACCGATGGGGCCTGTAGCACCGGCAGGACCAACAGGACCAGTAGCACCTGTCAGACCGGTTGGACCGGCAGGACCGGCAGGACCGATGGGGCCGGTAGCACCGGCAGGACCAGTAGCACCTGTCAGACCGGTTGGACCGGCAGGACCGATGGGGCCGGTAGCACCGGCTGGGCCGATAGGCCCCGTAGCACCGATAGCACCGGCAGGACCTACAGGACCAGTAGCACCCGTCAGACCGGTTGGACCAGCAGGACCGATGGGACCGACAGGACCAGTAGCACCGGCTGGACCAACAGGACCAGTAGCACCCGTCGGGCCGGTTGGTCCAGCAGGACCTACAGGGCCCACAGGGCCGGTTGCGCCTTGCTGAACCCAGGAAGCGCCGTTATACGTGTAAAATCCGGCTACGCCATCGGTTTGATAAACCAGCAGACCGGTAGCGGGCGCGGCAATCGCATTGCGCTGCGCCTGTGTCATGCGGGGCGCGAGCAGGCCCTGTGTGGTGGAAGTAACATCCAAAGCCGCCGAAGCATGGGGCATATTGGTGTTGACGCCGATACTCTGTGCACTGGCGCTAAAGGCGGTAAGAACGACCGCCATGGATAAGAGAATGTAATTGATTTTTTTCATGAGTAACGAGAAAGTGATTTGTATAGCATCGTGTACCGGATTACCGGGTACACGATTTGCGCCCGAGAATCAAACACTATTGCAAGGAATATTAACCTAAAAAATCATTTAAAACATCATCTGCAGCCAACGGAAACCGATAATCGACCTGGCATGCATATACGCGACAACGCAACAAAGCGAGTTGCTTTTGTTGCTCAAACACTGGGCTGTGAATGGGTAGAAAAGGGGAAGAAAACCCTTTCTACGGAAATAAAAAGTGGAAAAGAAGTCCTGCCGGCGCTGCCGACTATTTCCGTAAAGGGAAAGAAAATTCGTTTTCCATGAGACTAAGGGATTAAAAACATTGTAAAAGTATTATTATTTATCTTAAATAATCAAATTTTTCAGAGAATTTGTTTTATAGGTGTCAATCCATACCGGGTATATTACCAGTCTTTTTTCCCGCTTGTCGGCTTCACGGCCGGTGAAAGTTCCCGGTAATCCTGAATGTTACGCTGCTCATCCGGCTGCACGATGGCTTCCAGCATGAGTTTGGCGGCCTCGGGAGAGAGGTTGCGTTTGGGCTGTTCGGCGCGTTGCGGCTGACGGGCACGGTCGAGGTAGTTTTGCTGTGGTTTGGGCACAGGTGGTGGCGGAGGAGGTGGCGTTTTCGGCGGCGGAGGTGGAGGGTCTTCCTGCTCTTTTTGCTTTTTTTTGGCGATCTGCAGGTTCTTTTTGGTATCCGGCCGGTTGGGCTGCTGGCGCAGGCTGTTTTCGTAGGCCTTCACAGCTTCCGAAAATTTACCTGCCTGGAGATACGCGTTTCCCATGTTATACCAGGCGGCAGCCTTTGCAGCGGCATCCGCGCCGGCGTTTACGGCGATGCGAAACAGGTCAGCTGCATCTTCATATTTTCCTTGCTGGTAAGCGGCATTTCCGGCGTTGTAGGAAGCCGCATAACCACCCGACGAACTTTTGTAGGTTTCTTCCGCTTTGGAAAAATCCTTTTTATCATACAAGGCATCGCCGGTTTTCAACTGACTGTGCTGCGCCTGCACGATGCCGGAAAATGCAATGAACCATATGGTTAAATATATCGGTAATCGAGTCATGACTTTCCGGTTTTTCCATTTTTACGCCACCACAACACCTGTTCCAGTACCAGCAGGAACAATGCCGGCAAGAGCAGCCATTGAAAATAGGACACATATTCGATATAGGCTTTGGCCTCCACAGCGCTTTTTTGCAGGCCGTTGACGGCCGTGGTCAGGGAGGGCACGGCGTTCGAGTTATTGAGCGACAGCGCCAGTCCGCCACCTGCTGCGGCTATTTCGCGCAGCATAGCAGGGTTGGTTTTGGTGCGGATCACGGCACCGCTGAAATCGCGTTTAAATCCGTTCGCCGTCGGGATCATTGCCCCGGCATCGGCGCCCACGCTCACGGTGTGGATAATCATTCCGTCGGCATGCGCACTGCGGGCACGTTCCAGCGGCAGACCCGCGTGTTGCTCGCCATCAGATATAAGGATGAGTGCATGGCCTGATTCCGGATTGGAAGCAAACAACCGCGCCGCCAGGTCGATCGGCGGAGCAAAATCCGTTCCCTGATCGGTGATGTATTCGGGCGTGGCATTGTTAACGAACATCAGGAGCGCCTCGTAATCGGTCGACAACGGCATTTGTGCATAGGCATCGCCGGCAAAAAAGATCAGTCCGATCCGCTCGCCTTCCAGTGAAGCCACCAGGTCGCGAACCATTTTTTTGGCCTGCTCCAGTCGGCTCGGCGGCGCATCTTTTGCCAGCATACTTTGTGAAATGTCGAGTCCGATCAAAACGTCGGCGCTCAGTTGTGGCGGCGGCGTACGGCGTACGGCCTGCTGCGGATTGGCAATTGCCAGCACAATAAGTGCAACGGCACCTGCAAACAGCAGATTTTTAAACCAGAATCTTTTTTCCGAAAACCCCAGCAGCAGCCGTGCCGCCAGCGCCGGCGAACCCAATCGCTGCAACGTGCGCTGCCGCCAGCGCCAGTACACCGCCAGCAGGAGCGCCTGTAGCAACAGGGCCCAGAGGAGGTGAAGGAGGATGGGATTTTCTAGTTTCATTGTTGGTTATTAGTTATCGGTTATCGGTTATTGGTTATTGGTTATTAGTGGTGGTTATTCTTGGCTTAATCTGTTATGTGGCCGAGGGTTATTATCCTAATAACTAATAACCAATAACCAATAACTACACCGTAATCACCCTCAACGGTCCCCAGCGCAACAACATTTCCAAAACCAGCAGGCAAAATGCGGCATCGAGCAGCCAGAAATACAGTTCAAGCGTTCGGCGCACATTGGTGGTGGTGATGTTGGTTTTTTCAAGTTGGTCGATAGAAGTATATACGCCTTCGAGGTCCTGGGGGGATTTGGTACGGAAAAACTGCCCGCCCGTAGTGCGCGCCATTTCTTCCAGCAACTGTGTATTAAACGTCGTGCTGCGCGCTGCATAGTTGTACGATCCGTTGAAATTGCGCGAGATGGGCGACATCACCGTCCCTTCCGTACCCAGTCCCACCGTGTACACCCGTACGCCGAGGGCTTTGGCAATTTCCGCCGCCTGAAGCGGCCCGATCGTACCAGCGTTGTTTTCGCTGTCAGTCAGAAGAATGACGACCTTGCTCTTGGTTTCGCTGTTTTTCAGGTGATTGATTGCCGTAGCCAGACCCATACCGATGGCGGTGCCGTCTTTCAATCTGCCCACCTGCAGGTTATTGATAAATGCCTGTAAAATGCGGTGGTCGGACGTAAGCGGACACTGCGTAAATGCACCGCCGGAAAAGACCACCAGCCCCAGTCGGTCGTACCGTCGCCGGGTTACAAAATCACTGGCGACCTGTTTGGCCACGGTCAATCGGTCGGGCATAAAATCCTTGCTGAGCATGCTGGCCGACACGTCCATGACCATTATGATATCGATGGCTTCGGCTTCGATCTTTTGCTCGAACCACTTCTTTTGCGGCCGTGCCATTGCCATAATCACCAGCGCCAGTACGATCCAGCGCAAACCCTGAATCCATTTCCTGGCATACACCACCCAGGTTTTCACACCGCGCATGGCCTGTTGCCGCGACACCTGTAAAGCCACGTGCCGCTCCATCGCCGCACGCCGGTAGAACCAGGCGAGCACGGGCAGTAAGAGGAGAAGCAAAAGCCAGAGTGGTTGGGCGAAAGTCATGTTTTGGTTGAGATTGTTGATGGGTTGAGATTGTTGAGGGGTTGAGGGGTTGAGATTGTTGAGGGGTTGATGAGGGTTTATGGGTTTATGGTTGATAAGGGTTATAGGTTGGTGTAAGTTGGGTGGGTTGGAACGAATCCCGAACTGGCCATGACGACTTTCCGGGCGTTGTGCAGGTTTTTTTCGTGGGCTTGTTCGGAGGGTGGCGACTGCGCAAATTTCGCCATATCCGACTGATATAGAACCTCTTGCAATATTTTGCTTTGCTGATCTGGGAAGTCGGTCTTTTTCAGCAAGGGCATTATTTCCCGGGTCGTAGATTCGAGGGCGGGCACCTGAAAGCGGCGTTCCAGATATGTACGAAGAATCATGCTCAGGTCGGCGTAAAATGCATCGGTCTTGCCGTTTTTCCAGGGTTTTTGTTGTTCCAGGGCAGCCAGTTGCTGCAAGGTGATTTCATGCGGCGGCACCTGCGGAGGCGGAGGCGCTGCAACTACCACTTGGACGGGTTTCGGTTTTTTCCGGCGGAAAAAATAAAGCAGAAAAACCAGCGCCAGACCTCCGGCCGCCCAGGGCCAATAATCCGTCCAAAGCGTCGGCTCGCGCGTGATATCCCGGATGGTTTCGGCATCCGACACTTCCGTTCCGGCGGGGGTAGGACTCACGGTCAGGTTCACCGTATTGGTCAGCACTTTTTCCCCGTTCCGTAAAATCACCTTCAGGGAAGGCAGCGCGAGTTGTGCGCTGTCGAACACCAGCAGCGTGTATTCCCGTTGCCAGCGGCGGCCGGTGCGGCTCCATGGCGATTCGGACAATATATTTTCCGTCGTGATCAGCGGCGCCCACGCCGCAAAATCGACTTTCAGCGGCTCTGCCGGAGCATTGTGCACCAGAATACGCAATGTGAAGGTGTCACCCGTTTCCACCGTCGTTTTGTTCAATACGGCATTCGCTACCGCCTGTGCAGACAGCGCGGCAGAAAAAGCCAGACAAAACAGAAACACGGTGATTTTATAAAACATGTTTAAAATTTAATACAAAATACTGATTATCAAGCCCTTAAAAACCCTGATATGTAATCAAAGCCGGCACTCACCACTCTCGCGCTCACTTCTGATAAGGCGGTGTACTCTACGCATCTCACCTCTCACCTTCTCACCTCTCACTTCTCTTTTTACCCGTGTGCGACCACCTTCGAGCGCCGGTTGAAAAACTCCAGCAGCGCCTGTACATACGGCTGATCGGTACGCAGGCTCAAAAAATCTGCACCCACGCGCCGGAACATGCTTTGCGTTGCCACCAAATGTGCTTCGAAGGTTTGCGCATACTGTCTGCGAAGCCGAATACTCGTGGTATCCACCCAGGTTTGCTGGCCGGTTTCGGCATCGGCTACCCGAAGCACACCGACGTCCGGCAGGTCGCGTTCGAGCGCATCCCAGCAGTGAATGCCGATGCAGTCGTGCTGGCGGGCCAGAATGCCCAGGGCACGTTCATATTTATCGTCCAGAAAATCGGATAAAAGAAAACAGACGCACCGCTTTTTCAGGGCATTGTGCACAAATTGTAATGCTCCGGCGATATCTGTGCCGCGCCCGGTGGGTTTGGCCGTCAGGATTTCCCGGATGATGCGCAAAATGTGTTGTTTCCCTTTTTGCGGCGGAATGAACAACTCGGTGTGATCGGAAAACAGCATTACACCCACTTTGTCGTTGTTGGCAATGGCGGAAAATGCGAGCACCGCGCAGAGTTCGGTCAGGTACTCCTCCTTGAATTGCGTGTGGCTCCCGAACACCGCGGAGCCGCTGATGTCGACCAGCAACATGACCGTATTTTCCCGTTCTTCTTCAAAAACCTTGATGTACGGATCGCCGGTGCGCGCCGTCACGTTCCAGTCGATGGCCCGCACGTCGTCGCCCGGATGGTAGGCCCGCACATCGCTGAACGACATTCCCCGGCCCTTGAACGCGCTGTGGTAGCCGCCCGTGAACAGGTGACTGCTCAGGCCCCGGGTTTTAATCTCGATCTTGCGGACTTTTTTGAGAAGTTCGGAGGAATCCATTGTTAGTTATTGGTTATTAGTTATTGGTTATTAGGGGTGGCGAATCTTGGTGATTGTTCGTTTTTAGGGTCAGGTTATCAGGTAGTTGAAGTTAATAGAGTTGCCAAACGGTACCACCCTAATAACAAATAACCAATAACCCTCACGGGATCACCACCGTCCCCAATATCCGCTCAATAATATCCTCCTGGGTCATGTTTTCGGCCTGGGCTTCGTAGGTGAGGCCGATTCGATGGCGGAGTACGTCGGGACAAATGGCGCGCACGTCGTCGGGCGTCACGAAAGCACGGCGGTCGAGGAAAGCCATGGCGCGGGCAGCGCGGGCCAAAGCCAGACTTGCACGCGGCGAAGCGCCGTAACTGATGAGCGGAGCCATGTTCTGCATGCCGAACTTTTCCGGGGTACGGGTGGAAATGACGATATCCAGGATGTACTGCTCGATTTTTTCGTCGAGGTAAATTTTGGTGACGGCTTCGCGGGCACGCAGCAGCATGTCCATCGAAACGACCTTTTTTACTTCCAGTTCTTCGTCGTTCAGGAAACGGCGGATGATACCGCGCTCGTCTTCGGGTGTCGGATAGGTAATTTTTACTTTCAACAGAAAACGGTCGACCTGGGCTTCCGGCAGCGGGTACGTGCCTTCCTGTTCGATAGGATTTTGGGTAGCCAGCACCAGGAAAGGTTCTTTCAGGTGGTACGTTTCCGAGCCAATGGTTACCTGGCGTTCCTGCATGGCTTCCAGCAGCGCGCTTTGTACCTTGGCAGGCGCGCGGTTGATCTCGTCAGCAAGCACGAAATTGGCAAAAATGGGGCCTTTTCGCACGGTGAACTCGCCTTTGGCCGGATTGTAGATCTGTGTTCCCACCACGTCGGCCGGCAGCAGGTCGGGCGTAAACTGGATACGGCTGAAATGCGCATCGACGGCCTGCGATAAGGTTTTGATAGCCAGCGTTTTAGCCAGTCCCGGCATACCTTCCAGCAGAATATGTCCTTTCGTCAGCAGGCCCACCAGCAAGCGCTCCACCATACCTTTTTGTCCGACAATCACCTGCGCGGTCGCGGCTTTCAGGGGTTCGAGGAATGCGCTTTCGGCCTGGATGTATCGGCCCAGCGACTCCATGTCCATCGTATTTTTCATTGGTAGTTATTAGTTATCAGTTATTGGTTATTAGGGTTGATACTCAGGAATTTGTACTAATAAAAAACCGGAAATCATGGCCGGTATCGAACTTCAATTGTTTGTTGTGCGCTAAGTAACGGCGGGCATGGGGTTGTGAAGTATGTGGCGCAGAGAAATATGTTAAAAAAAACGTGCCCGGGGTGAATGTGGTAGCGGGTGGCTACACCCGGAGCAAGTTGTTGTAAAACCAAAATTCCCGTAAAAACCATTCAAGGCCTTTACGGGAACATAGTTTCTACCATTCAGCGAGCGCCCGACTTCGCACTGTCGACTTCGCACTTCGCACTCCCTCAGTTCACACTGACCTCGATCCCCACCTTCACCACATCATCCAGTTCCACCTTCTCCCCTTCCACCTCATCGGCCAGCACCAGGTCGGTAGCCAGCACTTCGGCTTTGATGTAGTCGTGAAACTGTTCCACGGCGGCCAGGATGGCGTTGTGCCTTTCCAGCGTAACGGTGACGCGGTCGGTGACGTTGAAATCCTTGTCCTTGCGGATGTTCTGGATGCGGTTCACCAGGTCGCGGGCAGTGCCTTCGGCCAGTAATTCCGGCGTCATGTGTATGTCCAGGGCTACGGTCAGTTCGCCGTCGGAGGCGACTTTCCAGCCTGGCAGGTCTTCGGTGCTGATCACGAGATCTTCCGGCGTGATGGTATATTCGGTGCCGTGGATGAGGATTTTCAGCCAGCCCGATTGTTCCAGTTCGTTGATGTCGCTGTTGCTGAAATTGGCGATCAGAGCCGCCGCGTCTTTCATATCCTTGCCGAGTTTGGCGCCGAGGGTTTTGAAATTCGCTTTGGCGCCTTTTTTCAGCAGACCGGTCGCATCGGTGATATATTCGATCTGTTTTACGTTTATTTCGCTCAGGATCAGGTCTTTCACCCCTTCTACTTCGGCAATGAAGGCTGCATCGAGCACCGGCAGCAGGATTTTCTGCAACGGAAGGCGCACGCGCAATTTTTCCTTTTTGCGGATACTCAGTGCCAGCGAGCAGATGCGCTGCGCGTAGGCCATACGTTTTTCCAGGTCTTTGTCGATCTTGGAAGCGTCGGGCACGATCAGGTCGCTGAGGTGGATGGAGTCGTGGCGCAGCGGCGTGTTTTTCGCTTTGGCCACGTCCTTGATCGGCGCGGTCAGGTTGCGGTACAACCAGTCGGAGAAAAACGGCGCGACCGACGACATCAGTTGCGAGGTCACCATCAGGCATTCGAACAGCGTCTGGTAAGCGGCTGTTTTATCGTCGTTGAGTTCGCCTTTCCAGAAACGGCGGCGGCTCAGGCGCACAAACCAGTTGGACAAATGCTCGTCCACAAATTCCTCGATGGCGCGGCAGGCACGGGTCACGTCGTAGTCGTCCATCGCTTCGCGGTAGTCGGCCACAAGCGAATAGAGTTTGGAAATGATCCAGCGGTCCAGTTCCGTGCGGTTGTTGTACGGCAACACCTTGAACTCGTCCATTTTGAAGCCGTCGAGGTTGGCGTACAAAGCGAAGAAATTGTACGTATTGAACAGCGTTCCGAACAGTTTATTCCGCACCTCGATGATGCCGCCCGTGTCGAATTTCAGGTTGTCCCAGGGGTTGGCATTGGCCATCATGTACCAGCGTGTGGCATCGGCGCCGTATTCGGCGATGGTTTCGAACGGATCGACGACGTTGCCTTTCGACTTGGACATTTTGTTGCCTTCCTTGTCGAGCACAAGGCCGTTCGAAACCACGTTTTTAAACGCGACCGAATCGAACACCATGGCAGCGATGGCATGCAGGGTGTAGAACCAACCGCGTGTCTGGTCGACCCCTTCCGCGATGAAATTTGCCGGGAAGTTATTTTTGAAAACTTCCTGATTTTCAAAGGGATAGTGCCATTGGGCATAGGGCATGGAACCACTGTCGAACCAGACGTCGATGAGGTCGAGTTCGCGGCGCATGGGTTTGCCACTTGCAGAAACGAGTATCACTTCATCGATATAAGGCCTGTGCAGATCATCTGCCAGCGTTTGGGAAAGACCGAGCGCCGTATTGGCTTTGGTAATTTCCGAGCGCAGACTTTCCACCGAACCGATACAAACCTCCTCTTCCCCATCTTCCGTGCGCCACACCGGCAGCGGCACGCCCCAGTACCGCGAACGGCTCAGGTTCCAGTCCTGCAGGTTGTCGAGCCACTGACCGAAACGGCCGGTGCCTGTGCTGGCAGGTTTCCAGTTGATGGTTTTGTTCAGTTCCGACATACGTTCGCGGGCCGCCGAAGCGCGGATGAACCACGAATCGAGCGGGTAGTACAAAACGGGTTTGTCAGTCCGCCAGCAATGCGGGTAGTTGTGCTTGTATTTTTCAATTTTGAACGCCTTGTTGTCCTCTTTCAGGCGCAGGGAAATAAGCAGGTCGGTCGGTTTGAATTCCTTGTCCGACGTTACTTCTTTGGAATAGTATTCCGCCTTGACGTAGCGGCCGCCGAATTCCGGCACTTCTTCCACAAATTTCCCCTGCTTGTCCACCAGCGGGAACGGCAGTTCGGGATTTTTCGGATTCGGGATACCAATAAAAGGAATACCCGCTGCCTTGCTGGCCCTGAAGTCATCGGCGCCGAAATAGGGAGCCGTATGTACCACGCCGGTACCGTCTTCGGTGGTCACGAAATCGCCGGAGATGACACGAAAACCTTTGGCTTCCAGTTCGGGTGTCGTAGCGGCAGGCGTCGGCATCAATTGTTCATAACGAAGCCCGACCAGTTCGGAGCCTTTGATGCTGCTTTGGGCAACGGAATAGGGCAGTTTTTTGTCGCCTACTGTAAACGTGCTCAACACGTTGTTCTCATCGTCCGCATTAAAATAGGCGCTCACCCGGTCTTTGGCCAGGATGACGCTCACGTGCGCGCCGGTGTACGGGCTCACGGTTTTTATTTTGGCATATTCGATATTCGGTCCGACCGTCAGTGCCACGTTCGACGGCAGCGTCCAGGGCGTGGTCGTCCAGGCAAGAATGCGCAGGTCTTCGTCGTCGGCATCGAAAAATTTTGCAGAAGCATCTTCGCGGCGCACCTTAAACATGGCCACCGTGGAAAAATCCGTCACCTCCTTGTAGCAGCCCGGCATGTTCAGTTCGTGCGTGCTCAGGCCCGTGCCGGCAGCGGGGCTGTACGGCTGAATGGTAAATCCTTTGTAGAGAAAAGACTCGCCCGAAGTCGTTTTTTTATTGTAGAGTTGCTGCAACACCCACCAGCACGACTCGATGTATTCGTTTTTAAACGTGATGTACGGGTCGTCGAGATCCACCCAGTAGCCCATACGCCGCGTGATATCGTCCCACAGGTCCTTGTACCGCATCACCGTGCTGCGGCAGGCCTGGTTGTACTCTTCCACGGTTACCTTTTTCCCGATATCCTCTTTGGTGATACCGAGTTCTTTCTCCACCTGTAGTTCGATAGGCAATCCGTGGGTATCCCAGCCGCCTTTGCGGTCCACGCGGAATCCTTTCAGGGTATTGTACCGGCAAAACAGGTCTTTTACCGTGCGCGCCATGACGTGGTGAATACCGGGCTTGCCGTTGGCCGACGGCGGGCCTTCATAAAACACGAACGAATTTTCAGTAGGGCGCTGCTCGACGGACTTTTCAAAGATGCGCTCGTCTTCCCAGAATTGCCGGATTTCGGCGTCGACGGAAGGGAGGTGGAGATGTTTGAATTCGCGGTACATATGTGTCTTTGTGTGTTGAGAAAGAGGTTGTTGAGGGGTTGAGATGTTGAGGTTGTTGGGCGTAAGATTTTCGAGCGGCCAAAAGTAAGTACTATCCCACTCAACAATCTCAACGTCTCAACAATCTCAACAAAAAATCAGAAACCCCGGCAAGTGTCGTACCTACCGGGGTTTCTGTTTTTCAACAGCCTTACCACGTCAGGCGAATACACCGGGACGAATAATAATGCTGTCGATAATTATGTGTTGAAACATGGTGCGAAGGTAGCGGAATTGCAGGGAGAAGACCAAGAGTAGGGGAAGAAAAGTTGATGGGGGGGCTATTGTTATTGTTGATGAGGGTTGATAAAGGTTGATGAGGGTTGATAAGGTTGATGAGGGTTGATATTTAACCGCTCGGTGAAAGAAACAATTCTCTCCTTTCCGAGCCGCTGAATATCAACCTCATCAACCTTTATCAACCCTTATCAACAATAACATCAAATGCTTTCGTCGTCCACAAAATCATCGTCCGAGCGCAGCGGTCCGACTTCCGGAACCGTAAAACTTTCGCCCGGGGTCGGATCGGAGAACGGCCGTTTGCCGATGATATTTTCCAGGTCGGCGCGGTGCAGCACCTCTTTTTCAAGGAGAGCGGCTGCCAGCGCGTCGAGTTCCTTGCGTTTGTCGCGGAGGAGGTTTTTGGAGCGATCGTACTGTTCGTCGATCATACCTTTTACTTCCTGGTCGATGGCGTAGGCCGTTTGTTCGGAGAACGGGCGCTGGTAACTTTCGTTCAGCATCGTGTAGTAGGAAACGTTGCCGATCTTGTCGCTAAGGCCGTAATTGACGATCATATCATACGAAAGCCGCGTGATGTGGTCGAGGTCGCTTTGGGCGCCGGTACTGATTTTATTGAATACGACGGATTCCGCAGCGCGGCCGCCGAGGGTCATACAAATATCGTCGAGCAGTTTTTCCTTGCGGGTGATGTACTGCTCTTTCGGCAGGTATTGTGCGTAACCGAGCGCAGCCAGGCCGCGTGGTACGATGGTCACTTTCACCAGCGGGTGGGCGTGTTCGAGGAACCAGCCGCAAATAGCATGGCCTGCCTCATGGTAAGCGATGATCTGCTTTTCTTCCGGGCTGATGATCTTGTTTTTCTTTTCGAGGCCGCCGATTACCTTATCGAGGGCGTAGTTGAAATCGTCGATATCAACCGCTTTTTTGCCGCGGCGTGCAGCAATCAGGGCCGCTTCGTTGCAGATATTGGCGATGTCGGCGCCTACAAAACCGGGCGTCATTTCAGCCAACTGGTTGGCCGTCACTTCCGGTGCGGTTTTGATGGTTTTCATGTGTACCTCGAAGATTTGCGCGCGGCCTTTCAGGTCGGGGCGACCGATGCCGATCTGGCGGTCGAAACGACCCGGGCGCATCAGCGCATTGTCGAGGATATCGGGGCGGTTGGTAGCGGCCATCAGGATGACACCTTTGTCGGTCGGAAAGCCGTCCATTTCAACCAGCAACTGGTTCAAAGTATTTTCGCGTTCGTCGTTGCCGCCCTGGATGGCGCCGCGACCGCGGGCGCGGCCGATAGCGTCGATTTCGTCGATAAAGATGATACAAGGCGCTTTTTCACGGGCCTGGCGGAACAGGTCGCGAACGCGGGAAGCACCCACGCCGACGAACATTTCCACAAAATCGGAACCGGAAATAGAGAAGAACGGCGCACCGGCTTCACCTGCAACGGCTTTGGCCAGCAGGGTTTTACCCGTACCCGGAGGGCCTACCAGCAGTACACCTTTGGGGATTTTACCACCCAGCGTAGTGTATTTCTTCGGGTTTTTCAGAAAATCCACGACTTCCATTACTTCCTCCTTGGCTTCGTCGAGGCCGGCAACGTCGGCGAACGTGATGTTCACTTTCGTGCTGTTATCGAACAGGGTGGCTTTGGATTTGCCGATATTGAAAATCTGCGAACCCGGGCCGCCCGCTCCGCCGCCCATCCGGCGCAGAATGAACAGCCAGAGACCTACGAACAGCAGCAAAGGCAGCAGATAGGTCAGAATGGTAGCCGTCCAGTTGGTGCGCGGATCGTACTCTGCGATGATCGGCAGTTTTTTCTCCTTGAGCAGCGCTTCGTTCAGTTTGGCCAGTTTGGGCTCCATCACCTCGGGTTTGCCGATGTTCATGATGTAGTGCGGCTGGTCGGCGTTGAACTTGTTGGGCTCCGACTTGATGTCTTTGTGTTCGCCGAAGCCGAGCGAATCTTTTTGGATGTAGATATAGGCTTCTTCGTTGTTGACGACAACCAGGCGGTCGATCTGGTCTTTATGCGCCCAACGGTCGAAATCCGACCAATCGGCTTTGCGGGATGCGCCCATCATTTTGGACATTTGCAAACCCAGCAACGCGAGACCAACCAGCACGTAAATCCAGGTAAAACTGAAGCGTGGCATACCATCGCCTCCTTCTTCCCTGCGCGGATTGTCGTTATCGTCTTCGCGTTTGAAACGTTTTTTATCTTCCTGTTCCATATATTTTTTGTTCGGCGAGGCTCCGGAAGGGAAGCGCAACGCTTTTATTTTTTAAATTCCGAAGGGCTGCCGGCGTGTGCCTTCAACCTTCTAAAACATTGATTTTCAACCTTTAAACCTCTCCGAATTCGGTTACTTCGGCGTCGCTCCACAGGTTTTCAATTTCATAAAACTCGCGGGTTTCCGGGTAAAAGACGTGCACGACCGTGTTGAAATAGTCCATCAGGATCCACTTCGCATTGCTGGAGCCTTCGGTGTGTGTCGGCGCCGTTTGCAGTTCGTCCTTTACCTTTTTATAAATGCTTTCGCTGATGGCCTTCACGTGGGTATTGGAATCGCCTTCGCAAATAATAAAGAAATCGGTGGGCGCGTCGCTGAGCCTGCGAAGGTCCAGTTGAACAATATTTTTGCCCTTTTTATCGCGAATACCTTCAATAATGAGGTGGTTGAGTTCTTCGAGGAGCGGTTGTTTTACTTTTACCCGCCGGGATGCTGTCAAATTCAAGATAAGCAAAGTGAGAATTGAGTGAAAAATATTGGTGGTTTGTGGCCGAATTGATTTGTTGTTAACCCGGATTAAATAACCGGAAATTCAGGCGGCGTAAAGGTACGGATTATCGTCAGTCCCGCCAACCTGTATCCAACCGGCATCTAAAACGCATTTCCACGGCAATTTGTATATCTATCACCAGAGGAAACACATGGCAAACACGCTTTTTATCGGAAAAGTTTACCTGCGATTCGACGAACTTCCGTCGACGAACGATTATGCCGCTGAATTACTCCTTTCGGCAGGACCTTCCGCAGGCCTTGCTTACACAAAAAGCAAGCCAGCCGAAGGAACGGTGGTCCGGGCTGACAGCCAGTCAGCCGGACGCGGCCAATTTGGCAGCCGCTGGGAAAGTGCGGCCGGTAAAAACCTGACTTTCAGCGTGATACTGTATCCTTCATGGCTGGAAATCGGCGCCCAGTTCCATCTCAGTATGGCGGTTGCGCTGGCAGTTCATGATGCCGTCAGCAGCCTGACGGACGGTGAATTTCCCGTGCGCATCAAATGGCCGAACGACTTGTATATCGGTAACCGGAAAACCGCCGGCATTCTGATCCAGAATGCCCTTGCAGGGACTTCGATCCAATCTTCCATAGTCGGTATCGGATTGAATGTCAATCAGTTAGATTTCGATCCCACGCTTCCGAATCCAACCTCGCTCGCCTTGTCATTCGGACATGCTTTCGACCTTGGTGGAGTAGCCGATACGATTTTCGAATGCCTTGAAAGGCGGTATTTGCAACTGAAAGCCGGACAGGCGGCCCAAATTAAATCAGCTTATGAAGGCCTGCTTTACCGGCGGGGCGTGGAATCTAATTTTACTGACACCAGTACTGGAGTGGACTTTACCGGTATTATACTTGGCGTGACGGAGGCAGGGCAGTTGCGGGTGCTGACGGAACAAGGCGAGCGGACTTTTGGGGTAAAGGAGATCGTTTACAGATAGATTTTAAAACAGCGAATCCCTCCAACAAAAAAAGTGCACCTCCAGAGGTGTCATCTGCGAGGTACGAGCAGGTGACATCTCCGGTAGTTTACCATTTTTATTGCCTGCTTTAAAATATCTCCTACAGCGCCTTAGCGATCTAAATTTTCACCTGTCTTGAGGTGTCACCTGCTCGTACCTCGCAGTTGACACCTCGGGCCACCGTTCTCTTTGCATCAAAAAACACTACCTTCCGCCCATATTTTGAACGAAACATTGCATATGAATCTGTTGACTAAATTCACATTCCTCTTTTGTTTTTGCTTAGCCCTTTCCACCGCCAACGCCCAGCAAAATTTCCTGTACCAATGCACTCCGGGCGATACGGTCGCCATTTTCGGCGACAAGATCAATGTGCGTGCGCAGCCGTCCACGGAGGCGGCCACCGTTACCCAATTGCTGGCTGCCGACCAGGTGAAAATCCTGGAAGTGAGCGATCAGACCTCCACCCTGAACGGTGTCACCTTGCCCTGGTACAAAGTGCAGGCACTGAATACGCGCTCCATGGGGTATGTTTGGGGCGGGCTGCTGTCCATCCTGCCGCCATCGGCAACGGGCGATGTCCGCTTCGTAGCAGGCGTTCTGAAGGCCGTCAAAAAAACGCCCGAAGATTTCCCATTGTACAGTTTTGAAATACGTGCTATCCGCAACAACGCTATCGCGAGCAGGGTGGCTACCAGCATTCAAAGCGAAGGCTCCGTTTACCTGCACCCCGTCGAGCAGGGTGCACGCGGACTCAAGGGCTATTCTACCCTGCTGATCCTGTCCATCGGATACGAAGCCTGCGGTTATCCCTGGCACGAATGGTACGTGTTGTGGAACGGCAGCCAGTTGTCCGCCATGCCCGTGTGCCAGTCGATTGCCGACGGCGGCGTTTTTGCGCACACCGAGGAATACATCTTTCCGCAGGGGCCCACCGAATCCATGCCGGGGCATTACGGTGCAGAAGACCTCGTACTCTTTTCCATTAACCACCGGGAAATGGAAGAGCGTGAAGACGGTGGCTGGGATGAAAACGGCTGGGCACGCACGCGCCCCATGCGCTGGGACGGCAAACAATGGATACGGCCGAAAAACATGAACGAACCCAAGGAAAAGTAGTTATTAGTTATCGGTCATTAGTTATCTGTGTTGATAATCAGGCATTTGCAGATAACCTAATGCAGTATCGGCTTGGTATTTAGTGTGGAATCCTTACAATGGGGAACGCACGAAGAGCCCTGAAGGGGCGTCAGCATCAACCCGCGGCAGCGCCGTGGGAGCGCTGCTGCGTAGCAGCGGCGCAAAAAACCGCCTAACACATTGAACGTCCGCCAATTCCCGGTGTATGCCATTGAAAAACAATCCATTTCAATCAAATTCACACCATGCACCGTATCATTTCCGGACTCTTGTTTTTCCTGTTCCTTCAAGTAGCATTACACGCTACCGCTTCCAATGAAGATTACGTCCTCCGTATACGGGAGGCCGAACTGGCGGGCGACCGCGACGCCGTGGCGGCCCGTTGCCGCGAGTGGTATGCCAGCGGGCAATTTTCTTCCGGCGTACTCAACTGGAACTACAACGCCCTGATGTCGCTCGAACCCGATGCCCTGCTCATCACGCAGAACGACAATGATACCTACCCCGTCTGGCTGCTGCAACACGCGCTCGACGTGCGGCCCGACGTACACGTGCTCAACCTGAGTCTGCTGGAAAACGATACCTACCGCGAGCGGGTGATCCGGCAGGAACATTTACCGGCCATTCCGGCAGGCGCGTCGCTGACTGAATTCCTGCAGGGTTGTATCTCCGGCAAAAACGAAACGCCTACCTACTTCGGCGTGATGACCGACAAAAGTCGCATCGAAACGGCCAAAAACAGTTTGTACCTGACAGGACTGGCGTTAAAATTCAGTATCCGCCCGTTCGACAACGTAGCGGTATTGCGCAACAATTATGAAAACAGGTTCCGGCTGGATTACCTGAAATTGCAAATGGCGCCGGAGCACGACCCGGCTGCAGTGGCTCAACTCAACCTGAATTATCTCCCGGCTTTCCTCCTGCTGTACAAACATTTTACCACCTCCGGAGAATTCGGCAAGGCAGCACAGTTGCGCGACATCATTGTACGGATCGGACGAGACGGCAACCGGGAATCCGAAGTGCTGGCATTTTTGAACAAGGACTTGTCTGCGTCCAGGCTACTGAGCGACATCACGCCGAAAATGCTGGAAAAAGACATGAAAAAAGTGGGGGCACGGCTTTATGCGGCCGAAACCGAAACCACCAATTTCCAGTATGAGCGTTTCCTGCAGGATTTGCTGAAAAACAAGGATTTCGATCAACTGGAAAAATGTAAAACCACTTTGACAAACTGGCGCGCCCTGCTGCCCGACTCCCTGAAAAACCTGCCCGATGCCGTTCTTTTCCCGCATGGCCACCCCGACCTGCCGGGAATGCCGGTGCAAAACATCAGCCACGAAGCCGCCGAGCATTATTGCGCCTGGATGACCACGGTGTACAACACTTCCACGGAGCGCAAAAAATTCAAAAAAGTGCTGTTCCGCCTGCCCACCGAACCCGAATGGATACAGGCGGCCTGCGGCGGCCTCAACGAGATCATTTACCCATGGGGCGGTTATTTCATCCGCAATGCAAAAGGTTGCTACCTGCTCAATATGAAAGTTGCCGAACCCTGCATCAAATGCCCCGAAAAAGGCGGACCCGATATGGATGGCGGCTTCTTTCCCGTTTTGGCGGAGTCGTATTTCCCCAATAACTACGGCCTGTACAATATTTCCGGAAACGTATCGGAAATGATTCAGGAAACCGGCAAATGCAAGGGCGGCAGTTGGAACGACATTCCTTATTACGGACAATTAAAAACCGTGGGTACCTGCACAGGCCCCAGCCCGGAAGTAGGTTTCAGGATATTTATGGAAGTCATCGAAGAGTGAGTTACCGCACACATACCGACAGCGCGCTGATGCAGGCCATTGCCCGGCGCGACGAGCAGGCGTTCGCCGAGCTATACGAGCGGTATGGCCGGCAGATGTATCGCTTTTTTTACCGTATGCTGTGGCGCGATGCCGGGCGGGCTGAGGACTTCACGCAGGAATTGTTTATCAAGATCATTGAGCGGCCGGAGGCTTACGACCCGGCCCGCTCGTTCGTCACCTGGCTCTATACCCTGTCGCACAACCTTTGCAAAAACGAATACCGGCGGCAGGCACGTTCGGTTCTGCACCTGTCGCGGGTGCAGCCGGACAGGGAAACAGATTTACCCGAAAATGCCGACCAGGAACTACTTGAAAAACAACTGCGCGCCGCTATAGATGCATTGCCGGACGTACACCGGCTGTGCTTTATTCTCCGGTATCAGGAAGAACGATCCCTACAGGAAATTGCGGAAATCATGGCCTGCCCGGAAGGCACCGTCAAGTCGCGTGTGCATTATGCCGTGCAAAAAATAGCGGCAGATATGCAGCACGTGTGGGGTGCGCAAAACCAGTCGGAACTGTATAAAAATTTGATTATCAAATATTTGTAAACACTGATTTAGTTTCGGCTAAATTCTTTTCAAATGCTTGATTATCAACCCTGATAACAAATAACTAATAACAGATAACTAGTTAAATGAAAGAGATAGCGACACTTGCTGCTGAAAAATCGTTTGCCGAACTGGACACCCGGGAAAGAGAAATGGTACTGTCCGTCACGACGGAAGCCGACTACGAGCAAATGCATCGCCTGCTGCGCAATGCCGCATCTCTGGACGCCCGCGCTGCGCCGCCGCACGCATTGGCCGCACGCCTTCATCAACACATGGCCGAATACCGCCCCACTCCTGCGAAACAACCTTTTCTGCGGCGCCTTTCAGCAATCCGCGTACCCGCCTGGCAGGCAGCAGCGGCTGTCTTATTTGCCCTGGCAATTGGGCAATGGAGAAAAACGGAGGCGCCGGATGTTGTCGTTCCCGCTCCTTTGGTACAAACCATCGTGCGAACCGACACCGTTTTTCTGGAAAAAATCAAGTGGAAAGAACGTATCGTTTTTCGAAAATCCGCTTCACCTATGCCGGCGGGACAGGAAAATATTTCTCCCGGATTCGCCGCTGAAATACCGCAACCTGTTCCCGCCACCCATTTTCTGCCCACCAGTACGCCAGAGTATTCGGCTTCCGGCACACCCATCGGCGAACAGCCTGAATTGTTGCAGTTTTTTACGCAACCGGGACAATGATTCCGACTATGATTCTAATATGATTTATATGATGGCCATGATTACCACTCAAGCAATCATGGTCATCATATAAATCATATTAGAATCATAGTCGGAGTATCATAGTCGGAATCACAGTCATCATCGTCCGTTTACGGCATTTCATCTATCCATTTTCACAGTTCATCGGACTGGTGCAGCCTTTCTGTAACCCGGAAGTCATTTCCCCTGTCTTGTGTAGCGAAACGGTTGATACGAATCGATTTTAAAGAGCCGTTTTGATCGTTCGTCGGCACAACGCTCCTGTTTATATAAAGGTTCTGGGCTTTGGTAGGTTCTATGCTTTACAAACTACCGCATCCCCACATCTTTGCCTCACCCCAAACCAAATGAAAACAATTTTTGACCGAACACAAGACAATCAACTTTCTGATTAAGCTATGAAACATTTCCTCTTGCCTGTACTGGTATTTATCGCCAGCGTTACGGCAGCCAATGCGCAGAAAATCAACGGTTTAGTACAACAATCCAATGGACAACCCGTCGAATTTGCTACCGTAACGCTGCACAAATCCCAGGACTCCACACTTGTAAAAGGCGCGCTTACCGGCGAGGATGGCCGCTTCGAAATTGCAGACGTAACCGCCGGACAGTATTTCCTGAAATCCAGCGCCATCGGCATGGGTGCAGGCTCCGGTCCGGTGTTCGACTACGATGGCAACGACAAAACAGTAGACCCGCTGACGGTTTCAGAAGCCTCCAACGAACTCGCACAGGTCACCGTGGTAGCACGCCGCCCGCCCATAGAAGTGAAGGCCGACAAAACGGTTCTGAACGTGGAAGGCACGGTGAATTCGACCGGCTTGAATGCGCTGGAACTGCTGCGCAAAGCCCCTGGCGTGACGGTAGACAACAACGACAACGTAAACGTAAAAGGTAAAAATGCGGTCAAGATCATGATCGACGGCCGCGAAGTGCCCCTCGACGGCAAAGACCTCTCAGCCCTGCTGAAAGGCACGCAGGCCTCGGACATTACCAACATTGAAATCATTTCCAATCCTTCCGCCAAATACGACGCTGCCGGCAATGCCGGTATCATCAATATTCGCCTGAAAAAGAACAAAGCCCTCGGCACCAACGGCAATTTCGGCCTGGAAGGTATCTACGGTAAAAGCCTGAAAGGCGGCGGAAACCTCAGCCTTAACCACCGCGCCAAAAACGTCAATCTTTTCGGTTCCTACAACGGCCACTACGGCGACTGGTACAACGACCAGCGTTTCCAGCGCGAACAGAACGGTCAGTTTTACAACCAGGAAAACGAAGAGATCTGGGAAAACCGTTACCAGGGCTACCGGGCCGGCGTGGATTGGTACCTCAACTCCAAACACACGGTAGGCGTACTCGTTAACGGTAACGTAAACCCCGGCGATTGGCGGAACCACAGTTTCACCAACATCGGCAAAACGGGCAACAACGGCCAGATCGACACCCTGCTGCGTGCTTCGAACAATGTGGAAAGTTTCCGCAGCAACATCAACGCGAATTTCAACTACCGTTTTGCCGACACCACCGGCCATTCGCTGAATTTCGACTTCGACTACGGCAACTTCGACATCCAGGGCGCCAGTTACCAGCCGAACCTGTACTATTCGCCCAACGGCTCCGAACTGCTGCGCCAGCGCATTTACCGCAACCAGACCCCGACCGCTATCGACATTTACACGGCAAAAGCGGACTACGAACAGCGCCTGTTCAAAGGTACGCTCGGTCTGGGCGTAAAAGTAGCCGACGTAAAAACGGACAACACGTTCAATTTTTTCAACGTGATCGACGGTCAATCGGAACTGGATGAAGACGTGAGCAACCGCTTCATTTACGAAGAACGTACCAGCGCCGCCTACATCAACTACAACCGCATGTTCGGCAAAAAACTGAACGTTCAGGCCGGTTTGCGGGCAGAAAACACCGATTATGAAGGCCAGTTGCTGAGCGCCAAAAAAGACACGGTGAACACGAATAACTACACGGAACTATTCCCGAGTGCGGCCATCACCTACACATTTACCAAAAAAATCGGCCTGAACGCCACGTACAGCCGCCGCATCGACCGCCCGAGTTACCAGGACCTGAATCCGTTCGAGAACAAACTGGACGAACTGACTTTCCAGCGCGGCAACCCGATGTTGCGTCCGCAGTTCACCAACAGTTTCGAAATCAGTCCGACTTACCAGGGCTACCCGGTCGTGACGATGGGTTACAGCCACACGAAAGACGTATTTACGCAGGTACTGAAAACCGACGAACGCGATACCCGTGCCACGTTTATTACCAATGAAAACCTGGCCGATCAGAAAAACTACACCCTGAGCGTCAATCTGCCGACTCCGATCGCCAAATGGTGGGAAGGTTTCGTTAGCCTGACGGGCTACCGCAGTCACTTCGAAGCGGATTTCAGCACGCCGGAAACGCCCAACTTCAAAGTAGACCAGTCGTTCAACGCCTTTAATGCCTATAGCGAACAAACGGTCAAACTGCCGAAAGGATTCAGCGTACAACTGTCGGGCTGGTACAACAGCCGCGCTTTCTGGGGCACTTTGCGCAGTAAACCGCAGGGTTCGATGGACCTGGGTATCCAGAAAAAACTGTTCGACGGCAAAGGCGACCTGCGCCTGCGTTTCGGCGACATCCTGCACACAGCCGGCTGGGGCGGCGAGAACCTGTTCACACCCAACCTGAAAATGGTGGCCGGAGGCAACTGGGAAAGCCGCACCGTAACGATGAGTTTCTCCTATCGCTTCGGCAGTTCGGAAATCAAAGATGCCCGCCAGCGCAAAACGGGTCTGGAAGACGAGAAAAACCGCGTAAAAGGCGGGAAGTAAGTCTGGAAGCAGTGCGAAGCCTTCAGTGCGAAGTGCGAAGTCCGTTACAAGTACTCCAGCCTCTTGAAAAAGTCGCAGGAAAAGCCCTGAAAGGGCGCAAGCATCAGCCCGCGCCAACGGCGTGGGTGGACGAAAAACGCGCCAACGTAAGGTGAACAAAACGCCAACGGCGGGGATGGATGAAAACCCGGAACAATTAAAACAACACCCGGCCTCAGCCGGAATAAGAATATGAAAGTTTGATTTGGTTTATCGGAGAAAGTGCCCCGCCTGTGTAATACCGGCGGGGCTTTTAATTACATGATTTAAGATTACATGATTTAAGATGTAAGATTGAACGGGATGCCCTCCA